>OBLI01001168.1_pt1 | contig 26383 bp, 29 predicted proteins | sample 1519701 | NCBI WGS metagenome assembly OBLI01 (sample SAMEA3663005, study PRJEB22513) | pig gut metagenome | biome: pig gut; feature: pig-associated habitat; material: faeces | place: France | collected 2012 | reverse complement strand
ATATCAGGATGGTCTAGTGCCGAAAATCTTGATTTCTAAAGCCTTTTCTTTTTTTTTATTAAAGTTTGTTTTGTCATTGACAAATGGCACAACATATCAGAAAATGTCTTCTCTTTGAACTTTTTTTCCGTACTTGCTCTGGGCGCGCTCCAAGATAAAGTCGCTGACAGCCTCGTGCTTTACGATTTGCGCGTCGTCCCCAAAAAGAGAGTTCTGTTCCGGCTCGATGGTTTCGTATCAGTAGAGCGGGAAACATTGGGATTTTCCGATAAGTTCATAGTCTGGAATAATGTTTGTTATTATTGCAGAGAATTCTTTTGTAACCCCAATTCCAGAAACACAAATGACTAGATTCTTAGAGTCATATTTTGGAAATAAACTTAATTGTTGGTAAGTACGCTGAATGAATTGCTTGTCATAAATAAAGTTTTGTTTTATAAAAGGACGAAAATATGCTTCACAGAGTTTTGTATCATCAAATTTATAAACGACATTTTTTTGTAAATCTCTAATAAATAAGTCTGACCATGAAAGTTTCGATGAGTTGTAATCCAACACAGCTGTAGCATCTTTCAAGCCTGTTTTTTGAAATTTTTCTCTTTGTACATTATAAAAATCGACCATATTTTGTATTATTTCGGACAACTTCTTTTTTGATAGATTATACAGAAAAGTATCCTTTGCAGTAAGAATCCCACAAGATTGTGCAGAAAACCATGTTTGAGATTTCGAACTAAATTTTTCCGTAGGCTCTATTTGAATCCAAGTACCGAATTTATCATTTCTCTGGCTAATCCAGTCGCCATGCTCGTTTGGCTTAAGCCTTGTAAACGGCAGATTTTCCATGCCCTTGAAGTTTGTGATTATGTCCAGCTTTTGTTCACGGCTCAGGTAGTCGCCTATGTCGTAGTAGTAAATTTCTGCGTTTTGTTCACTCATCTTATTCTCCATTCTTTTTTACAAGTACGGTTACCGCAATCGGTGTGCGGTTGCCAAGTCCGAACACGTTTCCAGCTTCTTTTTTGCGGAGCTCTCCGCTTGTTCTGCAGTTGCCGCGCAAGTTGAACACATAGATTTTGTTGAATTCTTTTTCCAGGGTTTTTCTAAATCCGTCCTGCGCGTTGCCGTCCAGCCAGCTTCCGTTCGATACGAACGCTATTATACCCCCCCCTGATAATGAGCAGCCCTTTTTTGAAGAATTATTAAAGTGAAATCCCAGATAACTTATATTTACAAATTTGTGAAAAATATTTTGTAAATTACTTGATTTATTTATAAAAGTTGTATATATTTCACTTAGATGCTAAAACATAAGAATCCAAAAGGTTCATTAAAGCCTTAGAACGAGAGGTACATTTATGGGAGTAACGGCGTTTGGAAAAATTTTAAGGAAAAGAAGAATTGATTCTTCAGAAATTCTTGGGGATATGGCAAAGCGGCTAGATGTAAGCGCGGCTTACCTTTCTTCAATTGAAAACGGTCTGCGTGAAATTCCGGACTCTTTTGTTGAAAAGATTTCAAAGGAATACGGTCTTTCAGAGGCAGAAAAACAGGAGCTTGAAGAAGCGCAGGCGCAGTCAAAGGGCAGCGTGAATGTCCCCCTTGGCGAGCAGAAGGATTCAAGCGAATATCTTGAGACAGCTGTAATGTTTGCCAAGGATTTTTCAAAGCTTACAGAAGCGCAGGTCAAGCTGATGAAAGAGCTGCTTGAAAAGTTTCAGGCGGAATCTTCGGGAGAGAAAAATGGAAGTGGTGCAGTATGAGACACAATTAAAAGACGTAAAATATTCAGAAACTTTAGTTCTTTCTGAAAACGAGATTAAAATAGCTTCTTTCTGGAGCCACTTGCTTTGCACGGCTACTACGAACCAGAAGTTTGATCCGCTTTTTGTAATGGAAAACATAATTCCCCGTTTTGACAGGACTTTCAATTATCTTATTGAGCCGCAGGATTCCTGGAAGCACGGAAAAGATGTTGCGGCTTTTTACAATGTGGCTCAGAATGTGATTGTCATCAGAAGCGATGTCTACGAAGGCGCGCAGAATGGAAGCTATATCGACGTGATTACGGTTGCGCATGAGGTAGTGCACTGTATCCAGTCGATTATCTTGAGATTCATTAGAATTTTTGAGTGCGCGGAATTCAAAAAGGAGCTTTCAAAAATCAAGGCTGAGCAGATTCAGGAGCATGAGTTTCAGACTGATTCGATAATGCGGCTTTTGTTCTCTCCGGAAGAAATCACAAAGGGCAGAACACAGGAGGAGGTTCTGGACGAGTATGTGCTAAAGCCAGTTCTTTCGCTTCTTTGCATTCTGATAAAGAATGTAGGAAAACAGTTCCTGAATTTGCTAAAGGAAGAAAATGCAAAAAGTCCTGCCTTAAATAAGAACTTCCTGGAGGCGGTCTAAAATGAAAAAGAAATATTGTTTTTTAAGGAGGAAGCGGATGCACAATGGAATTGCCGGTGCTCTTGCAAAAAAAAACTTGAACCTACGCCAATAGATTCAAGCTTTGCAATATTAAGTCAGGATATGCCTAACTAAAAAATAACTTTGTATATCCTACTTTTTATTCTGTCTTTTTGCAAGAGCCAGAACAGCGTGCCGGTAAAATTAGATTGTTAAAATTGCCGGCTAAAACATTGCCGCATGGCAAAAAATCAAAAGGCTCTTCACGCCATAAGTTGAAGAAGGATATATAAATGGAAAATATTTCTACATTAGAAAACAGCTCATCCTTGGTGAGCATAACATTAAAAGAAAACAAATTGAAAAAAGACGGAACTTATTACGCTACTGTAACGCGCAATAAGGCAAGCTTCAGGAACATTCTTTCAGAGATTGCGGAAGAAAACAAAGGAATTGACCCGTTCATTCTGCAGTACTGCGCAATTCTTCTGCAGAAGAAAATCTTAAAATTTCTTGAACAGGGGAAAGCCGTGAACATTCTTGACCTTGGAACTATATACATTGCAATGGAAGTTTCTGCAAAGTCAAAAACTGAAGTTCCGCAAAACGGAAAGTTCAAGGTAAGGTTTTCTCCTAAAAAACTTACAAGCTCTTCTTTGCAGAATCTTAGCATTGACAAAATCGTCTACAACGACAAGTCTCCTGAAATTGATTCTGTGGCAGACATCAGCACTGAAGAAGAGAATGTTCTTTCGTTAGGTGCACCGGCAAAAATAACCGGCGCAAACCTTAAGCTTGGTAGCGAAGAAAGCGGAATCTATTTTGCGGCTATTAGCTCAGATGAAAAATTGGAAGATTCTTCCACTTGGACAAGAATTGACGATTCAAAAGTATTCCGCAACAAGCCTGCGGAGCTGAATTTCTTTGTGCCGCAAACTTTGGATTCTTCTAAAGAATACAAAGTTGTAATAAAAACAAACTACATTTCCGCAAGCGTTACCCGCAAGGAATTTTTGGAGTCCGTCAGCAGCGCTGTAAAAATAAAAGAATAACAACGTTGTAGGAACCTCAATTTTCGCCCGGTTCTTCCATGATTCGTTGTGGGGAACCGGACGTTTTCAATTTTCATCTGCCATACAATTTATAGAAAATTTTTTCTGAACGATGTTATAATAATATTTATCTTAACTGTCATTTTCATGCTTGACGCGGGAATCTTGTTCAGTAGGAATAATGTCATTAAATTTAATTTACAACTCTCTTTTACAGGAGCTGCCCCATGCAGAATTATACACTTGAAGCTGCCGCAAAAAGACAAAATGAAATTCAAGAAAGTTTAAAATCGCAGCCGCAGAATTTTCTACTACCAGTTTTTCATGCGTTTTCACCTGCGGGATGGTGCAATGATCCGAACGGCTTTTCGTTTTTCGGCGGAAAGTGCCACTTGTTTTTTCAGTATCATCCGTATTCAACGCAGTGGGGACCGATGCACTGGGGACATCTTTGCACTTCGGATTTTGTGCGCTGGGAAATTCTTGAGCCTGCTCTTGCTCCTGATTCCGATTTTGACTGCGAAGGATGCTTTTCAGGAACGGCGATTGAATTTGAAGACAGGCATATTCTTGCGTACACTGGAGTTTCAAAAAATAAAAATGGTGAAACTTTACAGAATCAATGCTTGGCGGAAGGCGACGGTCTTTGCTACAAAAAAATTCTTCAGAACCCTGTGATTAGCGCGGCGAACGTTCCGTTTGAATTTCAGAAAGGAGATTTCCGAGATTCAAAGTTGTGGTGCGAAGACGGAAAATTTTACATGGCTTGTGTCCTCAAAATGCCGGACGGAAAAGGCTCTCTTGTCTGTTTCCGTTCTGAAAATCTTCTTGACTGGAAATTTGTTTCTGTAATTGACAGGAGCAGCGGAAAAAGCGGAATGTGGGAGTGTCCAGACATTTTTAAATTAGACGGAAAGGATGTTGTGATTTTTTCTCCGCAGGAAATGAAGGCTGATTTTGAGAACGGGCTTCACGACGGAAACAACAGCGTCTACATGACAGGATTTCTTAAGCGGCCGGAATTTATTTTTGAGCGTGAAATGCGGACTGAAAATTCTCTTAATTTTGCGCAGATTGACGGCGGAATTGATTTTTATGCACCGCAAACTTGCCTTGCTCCTGACGGACGAAGAATAATGATTGCCTGGATGCAAAACTGGGAATCATACATTACACCTCAAAATTATCTTTGGTCTGGAATGATGACTTTTCCCCGAGAGCTTGAATTTAAAAACGGAAAACTTTTTCAGAATCCTGTGCGCGAGCTTTTGTTATATAGAAAGAAATGCGAATGCGGTGTTGTCTCTGGAACTTCTAGTTTTATAAAAAATGGATTTTCCCATGGCGACATTGAACTTGAATTTTTTTCTGCTTTTGAAAATTCAGCTGACTGCAAAAATCAAGATGAAAAATTTTCTCTTGTGTTAAGCAGAAATGTTGCCGGCAAAAAGTTTTCCGTAGAATTCACTTGCGACTTTGCAGAACAAACGCTTTGCTTTGACCGAAGAAATTCTGTTGAAGGAGGCGGAAAAATAAATTTCCGCAAAATGAAATTTCAGCCGTCTTCGTTCAGAAATGAAAAATCAGCCCTTGAAAAAAGGATTTCCTTGCGGATTTTAATTGATGCTTGCTCCATGGAAGTTTTTGTTAATGGCGGAGAGTCGGCATTTACAAATGCGTTCTTTCTTATTCCAGATGCTTTTGTTAGCTCTGAAAATTCCGCGGTGCTTGAAATGTCTGTTTCGGAAAATATTCGCGCTGAATACAAGATTTTTAAAATTTAAATTATGGAGATTTGCAAAATGAAAAATTACGATGTTGTTGCGTTGGGAGAGCTTCTTGTGGATTTTACTCAGAGCGGGATAAGTGCGCAGGGAAACTGGCTTATGGAAGCGAACGCTGGAGGTGCTCCGTGCAATGTTCTTGCGATGCTTGCAAAACTCGGGCATTCGGTTTCGTTTGTTGGAAAAGTTGGAGACGATATGTTTGGAAAAATGCTCCAGTCAAAAATTACAAGCCTCGGAATCGGAATTGAAAATCTTGTGTTTTCACAAAAATACAAAACAACGCTTGCTTTTGTTCACACTGCAAATGACGGTGACAGAAGTTTTTCGTTCTATAGAAATCATGGCGCGGATTCGATGCTTGAAAAATCTGAATTAAAACCAGAGTTGATTTCTGATGCGAAAATATTTCACTTTGGAACTTTATCAATGACAAATGAAATTTGCTTTGATGCCACAAAGTTTGCGCTTGAGACAGCAAAAAAATCCGGCGTGCTCCGTTCGTTTGACCCGAATCTGCGGCTTCTGCTTTGGGAAGATGAAAATCAGGCAAAAGAAAAAATTTTATTCGGACTTTCAGAATGCGAAATCTTAAAGATTGCGGCGGAAGAACTTGAATTTGTTTCAGGCAAAAAATCTATTTTTGATGGCGTAAATTGGCTCCGCTCAAAATTCAATATTCCGCTGATTACAGTTACCAAAGGAAAGGACGGAAGTGAAGCATTTTACTCTGACGGAAAAATTTCTTTACATGAAACAGCCGGAACGTTTTCAAATGTAAAAACAATCGACACGACTGGTGCAGGTGACACATTCTGCGCTTGCATATTGCACGAAATTCTTTGCAACGGATATGAATCTTTTTCTGTGGAGCGTCTGCAAAAAATGCTTGTATTTGCAAATGCAGCTTCGTCGCTTGTAACAACAAAAAAAGGCTCGCTTTCAGTAATGCCTGCACGCAGTGAAATTAAGCAGCTTATAAAAGATTTCAGCATGAGATAACGGATAAAAAAATTATAAAGTTTTCGATATTGCCCCTTTGTTCTATTGCAATTCTGGCGGAAAGTGCTATTATTTATATAGCAGCTATATAGAAGCTTTTTTTTATTCGCCAGTTTTGCTTTGCAGGGGAGGGCTTGTGAAGTCTAAAATTCTTGCTGATTTTCTGAATGATCATTTTGTTTTGTTTACAAGTGTTCTCTCTGAGGTTCTCTGCGCACTTTATGTATGGAAAGGTTTTAGCGAGGGATTTTTCGCAGGAACTTGGATTGTTGCCCTTATGAATTTTCTTTATGTTCCAACCGCGTTTTTTTTCAAGCAGAAATGTTTTTCTTATTTTTATCTTGCTTATTCAACAATTCTTGTTTTTATGATTGCTTTTGAAAAAACTTTTTTGTTCAATAATTTTACGGCTCTGTTTATTGTTTGCATTGTAATAATAATAAAGCCAAAGATAAAATATATTGCCATGTCGCTTTACTTTGCGGCAGTATGCGTTGCGTTTTCAATAAACGGAGAGAGTGTGTTTCATTTTCTGATTCACATTGTCCGCAGCATCTGGTTTGTTGGAAGCGTTTTCTTTGTTCTTGAAAATCAGTTTGAACGCAAGCGGCTTGTGCTTTATGAAGATGAAGTGAAAATCTTAGAACAGCTTTGCGATGGAAAAATCTACCAGAAAGAAGTTGAAGGATTCAGCGAAAATACCGTGTACAGAAAACTCAAGGCGGCGCGTGAACGCAACGGAAATATTACCCGTGAGCAGCTAATCTCTTTATTTAAAAAAGAACGCATGGGAAGAAAATCATCAGAAAAAATATTCCGTCAGATTTAGTTTCCATGCTGCATCTTTTTATTGTCGTCCGCCAAGTTCTTTGTCAAGCGCATAAAGGCCTTCTGGTGTTGAGCCGAACATTTTGTATTTGTCTATAAGCTCTTTTGCCTTTTGCTCTTCTTCAAGCTGTTCGTTTATAAACCAATTCAAGAAATTTTTTGCAAACAAGTTTTTTTCTTTTTCAGCTTGAAAGTAAAGCGTGGTTATGAGATTTGTTACATACTCCTCGTGCTCAAGGCTTTGTTTTAGAACTTGAGAAATTGTTTCAGGCTTGTTCTTGGGCGCGCCGATTGGCATAAGTTCCACCGGCTGATTTACTTTGCACAAGTAGTCGTAAATTTTCATTGCGTGTTCTTCCTCTTCTTTTGCCTGCTGCTTGTACCATTCAGCGAATCCTGCAAGTCCTTTCATGTCAAAAAAAGCCGCAAACCCAAGATAAATATAAGCCGACTCAAATTCTTTTTGAATCTGCGTGTTTAGCATTGAAGTTAAAGTTGTAGTTGTGTTCATAAAAATCCTCCGTAAAATTTAGTATTCCGCTTTCCAAAGTCTGTGGATGTTGCAATATTCATAGGCGGCTTCAACTCTCTCCCCGGTCATAACGGCAAAATCTACGCTTGGAGAATTTCCTGGACGAAGCCATTTTTGCTGGATTCCCTTGTCGGTTTGAAGCAAAATCCATTCGATGTAATGCTCTGCTTCCGACGGATGAAGTTTTGAGCCTACAGTAACAGAAACTGTGTTTCCCTCAACTTTAATTACAGGAATGTGCTTTTCCGAAGAGCCGTCTGTTGTTCCTGGCACAAGTTCCTGCATTGCTTCTCCGCAGCAAACTGTTGGAATTCCAGAGTCCTTTACGATGGCGATGATTTTTCCGCAGTGCCTGCAATAATAAAATTTCAACTGCATATAGACCTCCAAGAATTTTGCAAAGCCGGATTGAAAAATAACCACAATTTTTTTGTTGCCTATTATTTTTCTTTTGCCTTGCGTTTACGCTTTTAAGATACCACAAAAAAATCATGTGTAAACAAAAAACGTCCGCAAACGGTCATCAAAAAATCACCATCGGTATGGTGAGAGAAAAATTTATTGCTGCTTATAAATAGGTAGTTTAAATTAGAGGTTTTATGAAGGAAAAATGGAAATTGCTGTTTTATTTTAAAATGTAATTTTAATTTTTATGGTATAGACAATATGGCGAAATTACGGATTAAATATTTTGAGAAGGTTTTGATTCAGAAGATGGTTTTATAGACTTTAGTAAATCAGCTTCTGGGAGATTATTTTACTGAAAAAACAGAATTGGAATATGCAGGAAACGCCTGTCATTTTTGGTTTAAAAAGGAAAAGTTTTTAAAGTAAACAAAAAACGCAAGCGTATTACTATTGTGTCCTCCTTGAACCCTGACGGAAAATATTTTTACCTTTTTTATGAAGATGTTGAAGTTTTAGAATAGAGCGCATTTTTTTGTATGGGTGCAAGGATGAGGTTTTGTAAGCAGAATGTTCACGGATTAAACATTGACAGATTTTATGTTCTGCAATATTATGAAACGACATTAGTTGCAGACTATTTATGAGGCACGTTAGGTGCGTAAAAAAGTGCAGCATCCACCTAATCCGAGATAACAGGGAGAGTTCTGTTCCATTATGGAAGCCTTTTTTTTATTTTACGGCTTGCCAGAAAGGGAGGAGGTGGGTGTTGTTTTTTTTGCCGAAATGAGTAAAATATAAATTGAATTATATATTTGTATCTAACAGGAGGTGAATTATGCATGCTATGAATGTCCGGGCTATAATATTTAAAGGCAAAGAAGGAAAGAAAGCAATTACACAGATTTTGAACGCCAAGCCTGTAAAAAATGAATATACGACAACTATAGCAGAAAGATCTAAGTCCTTTATTTCACCAGTCGTACCTGCATTTGATTACAAGGCAAAATGAATTTAGAAGCTGGAGATTATTATCTTGAACATCTTTCTGATAAAACAAATAGTTACGAATTAAAGATGTTCAGGGTTCAACATGAAGAAACTCAATTAACAAGATATCTTGTAAACATGGCTAAAAAGCATGAAAGAATGATGTTAAACAAAACATATCTTGTGCGCGATAAAAATAATAGAAATTTAGTTGCATGGTTTTCTCTAAAAAATGCAACCTTGCCGTACAATGACAAAGAAAGTTCTTTTTTGATTCCGGCGATTGAATTGACACATTTTGCTGTTGATGCACGGTATAAAACAATTAATTCACAAGATAGTTTATCTGTAAAAACTGGTGAGTTTATTTTCTGGAATTTGATTTTACCAGTCGTAAAATACGTTTCAGAAAAAGTTGCTTGTAAAGATTTATTTGTATTTTCAATAAATACACCAAAGTTAGTTAGTTATTATAAAAACAGACTAGGCTTTCAGGAAATTGAAAATATAGATGATAAACTCTTTTTTGAATATGCAGTTCCTGATTATGACGACAATTGTAAATTTTTGTATTTTCCGCTGAACTAAAAAGAACTGTATGAAGATATGTTCGGTTTCTTAATATAAGATATATTTTTTGAGGTTTTTATGGAAGAAAAGTTATTAGTAGAACTTAAGAATTTAATTTCAATTTTCAGTTCTGATCCAAATAATGAAAATTTTTATCAGGTTCCAAATTATCAGCGACCGTATTCCTGGAATAAGGAAAATATATCAGAGCTTTTGGATGATTTGTTTACGGCTTATGGGAATTCCAGGACAGAAGAATATTTTTGCGGTTCGATTGTACTTGTTGAAAACAAGAGTGATGGACGGAATGATATTATTGACGGTCAGCAGCGATTTACAACTTTTACGATATTTATTTGCTTTATAAAAAGCTTGTTTTTTAATCAGCTTACAAATAAAAATAAGGATATTATAAACGAAGCAATTCATGACAGGTATGAAGATTCTAAATTCCGACTTCGTTTTAGGACAGATGATAAGAATGAAAATGACTATGAACAGTCAATCGTTTTGAAAGATGGAATTCAGTTTGATGACTCAATAAAAGAAAATCAGATAGAAAAGAAAGTAAAAAATAACAGATATTTGCAGAACGCTTATTATATAAAATATTTTTTTGAAAACCTTATTTCTCGTCCTGAAAATCTTGACATAAATGATTTTGTTGATTTTTTAATGAATCAAGTTGTTTTTACTGTCATAAAAAGTAAAGACACTTCCAATGCAATCAGGATATTTAATGTTCTTAATGACCGTGGAATGCCGTTGAGTCCTATTGATATTCTGAAATCGAATTTGATGACAAGCCTTGATGTTGAAGACAGAAAAACTTTTAAGGCAAAATGGGACAGCATTAATGAAAAAGTGAATCATAGATTTGATTTTGAAGATATGCTTCAATCTTATCTGTATTATAAAATTGCATCTAATCCTCGGAAAAGAATAGATGAAGAACTGCTTGATATTTACAAAAAAGAAAACGTGGATTCTCTTTCTGCAATAAATGAAATTTCAAGATTTTCAGATAGCTATTTAGAGGTCATGGAGTCGGCGGATAAGTATATTTATATTTTGAAATATCTTCGTCATACGATTTATTGGACAACTATTCTGTCTGCAGCAAAATATTTGAATTATTCTGATTTTGAACAGCTGAAAAAGAATCTTGCTGCATACTATTTTCAAAACTGGCTTGCAGGTGCAACTATTGCCCGTATAAAACAGACTTCATTTAATATTATTTCTGAAATAAAAAAGAAAAGTTCTGTGAAAAAAATAAGAGATTTATTGAAGAATAATCTTGAAAAGTATAAGACAACGCAGGATTACAGAACAAATTTGGAGTCAGAAAATGTCTATCACTTTAACTGGTGCAAGAGTGTATTGTTTGTGTACGAATATTTTTCAACGGACAACGATAATGCTAATTTTTTGCCGCTTGATAAAAATATTTGGATTGAACACATATTGCCAGAAACTGTAAATTCAGATTCTCCATGGCGGAAAGATTTTAGTCAGGAAGAAATAGATGAACTTACACATTGTATTGGAAATCTGACTCCGCTTTCGTTACGGAAAAATATTCAGGCTCAGAACTATTCATTTGATAAAAAGAAAGAAGCTTACGGCAAAAAAGATAATATAGCAACTTCTTTCTATATGACTCAGCAGATTCTTGCAGAAACTACATGGACGCCAGAAAAGATAAGGTTGAGAAAGGCAGCCGTTGTCAGTAAGCTGAATGAAGTTTTTGAGTTGCAATAGCGAAGTAAAAATGTAAGAAGTGGGGAAATTTACGACAATCCGTAAATAAAGTTCTGAAATACCAAGTGTTCTTGTCCAATAAGCCACTTCATGGGCTTGATTCATATTAATGCGTTTTGCATCAAGTGGCCGTCTGATTTTTAAGTTGTCTGACATATTATTAACCTCATATTAATCATAATTTGAAAACCCAATGCGTACCTGATTGAAAATCAAAAATTACGCATTGGGCTTTGCTTTTACGCTACCGTTACAACAGAATCAATGTTTGCGGTAAAGTAGGTGTTGCCCGGCTTTGTTACAATGCTTACACTGTAACTTCCGCTTGCAAGGTCGGCTGGAACTGGAACGTCAACCACGTTTGTGCCACGCCTATTGTAGACGGAAAGTCGTGTAAGTCCGCTTTCGTTTTCAAGGAACATGCCCTGGTTTTCGTCCGTAATGTCAAAGCTAAGGTTGCGTCCGTGTATGCGGAGTGTTTTTCCAGCCGTGACAGAAAGACTTGAGCTTTCGCTTGCATCGCTGTTGAGCGTGGTAATGCGGTAAATTTTTGCTTCTCCGGTGCTGTCTGGCGGAAGCTGCTTGTATTCAAGTTTTGAGCGCACATTTTTGGCAAGCGTTTCGTTTGCGTTGAACAAGAAGCCTAAGGTGTGGTTGCCTGTTCCGAGCGTAAAGCCGTCCTGAATGTTTGAACAGGTTCCAGTGGCGTTTGCACGGAGAGTTCCGAACGGAAGCGTTACATTGTAGCCTTTGGCAAGGTATTTTGTAACGATTGTTTCCATTACCGAAAGCATACCAAGGTAGTCTGCTTCGGTAAACGAGGAATTCCAGTCTGCCATTTCTGTTGCAAGCTGGGAAGTTTTGAGTGTTTGTGAGCACGAACTTCTAAAGCAGAAGCCGTCTTTTGATTCATCTGTAATAAGAAGATTCTTTACAGTTTTAATGTTTAACATAATGTTGCCCTCCTATGGCAATGTTTAAATGTGGTGGTGGAATTTGTCGAAACCACCTGATTTTGAGATATTTCAGAAGTCATTTCGACAGGCTCAATGACCGTCTTTGACTATCTAAAAATATTTTTTGACAAGGAGAGCCATTTTGTGATATAATCTTTCTAGTCGATAAGAAAAGAGAATCACATTGTGGCTCTCGACCAATGGAAGCTTGTGTAGTAAGTGTTGGCGCATTTACTAAGACAGGCTTTTTTTATACCCATTTCTTCATAGTACCTCCTGTGTATTGAACTTTTGCATAAGGCCTTCCTGAATGCCTTTGAGCATTGTCTTGTCGCCCTTTTCTGCAATCATTCGCCCTATGTGGAACTGCTGTTCCAAAACCATCAAAAGCATTGCAACGCCGGAAAATAAGGTCGCTTCCATTTCTCCAAGGTTGCTCTGCTGTGTGTGCCTGAGCATTATATGGGCAAGCTCATGGAATATAATCTGCATTACTTCTGCCGCAGATTTATTGTCGTTGTAGGCAATCATGCGGCAGGTCGCGCCTGTCTGTGGGTCTGGAAAAATAAGGCATAATCCTTCGTTCCAAAGCCCTATAGACACCTTTTGCAGTTCCAGAAGATTTTCGCTTTTAAAAGCCGAGTATTCCTTTAACACAATGCCCTTTTTGCGAATCATCTCCATATAGTCAAAGCCTTCCCTAAAATAGCCTTCCTCGCTTAAAAGGTTTACCACCGTAAGGATAATCTGGCTTACCTTCCAGCTTGGAAGCGTTTGGGGCTTTGTAGTACAATCCGTTGTTTTGTCCGTTTGTTCAGTGCAGTTTTCCAATCGTTTACCTCCATGTAATGCTGCATTTTTACACCTCTTGGGCTGTTTTGTATTCATCCATCAGGATTCCCACAAGCTTTTTCTTCTGGTTCAGGCTAAGGTTGTCTTTGCTGGAAGCCAAAAGAATTTCAAGCTGCTCGTAGCCGTAATGGGTGTCGTTACCCGTAAGGTAGTCGCTTGTTGTGTTAAGTGCATTTGCGATATTCGCAAGCACATCCGTTCTGGGCAGTCTTCCGCTGGTCATGTAGCGGCTGAATGCTGCCTCTGTAATACCGCAAAGCTCGCACAGTTTTTTCTGCGAGAAGCGGTTTTCCTTCATTAAATCTTTTACCCTCCTTGAAAAAATGTTTTCCATTGTTTCTGCCATATTAGCCACTCCTATAAAGGCTAGAATTACGAAACCTTGCGGGGTTTCCTTTTTTTGTAGGGCGGGAGCAGTTTTGTTCGCCTTACATACATTAGATTATTATACTTTTGGTGAATTGTCAAGCGGAATATAATAAAAAATTCGCCGAAAGTATAATTATTTGCGTGTAAAAATTTCGAAAAATTTTTTGGCAGGATTTTAAAAATTATGATATGATAAAAAAGGTGTATTATGGGCGAAAATAAAGCTTATCTGTCAAACGAAGGTCAATATACTGTATTCTCTTTTGGTGAAACTCGTCTTAAGTTTATAGCACCTTATTCTTTGGAACGCTATGAATCTGTAGTACAGTGGGATAAAGGATATCTGGTGGTAATGGCAAAATATGCTCATAATAATGATTTGGAAGAAGAATATATTGATTTGATTCCAATTTTAAGAAGCCTTTATATAACTCCAGATGAATTCTTAAAACCGATAAAAAAAGTGGAGGTGAAATATGCCTGATTTACAAAAAATTTCTGATGATGCAGATATGATTGTTTGTGGTTTTGCCTACAAAAAGACAAATGAAGGAATTAGCGTATTTGATTTGAATAATGGAAAAGGGGCTGCTGTTTTTGCAGATGATGGAACTCTTATAGAAACAAGTATGGACGATATAGAGTTGTCTATTGCAAAAAAACACTATCTGGCAAATGCAAAATATATGGAAGTTTAAAATGCCAAAGTATTTTTCTTTTAAAGTTTGTGGATATTATCTTTATTTCACTTCCAAGTGTATCCTGGAAGCAATGCATGTTCATGCTAGCGATTCAAAACTAACAGAAGAAAGTTCTGCAAAATTCTTTGTAAAAGGAAATGGTGATTCTGTTTTGCAAGAAAGAGGCAGATTAAATGACCGGGAAATAAACAAAATTCAAGCCTTTATAAAAGATAATTATCAGGCTATGTACGACAAATGGCAAGAATATAGTAAAACAAGTTTCTATATTGGAAAATAGCTCAATTGTGTTTTTATGAGTCGTATGTTTGCAGAATAATCTGTATTGTGCAATAAAGTCCTGAGCGACGGTCAGTAAAATGTTTTTGTACATGCAGGATAATGTTCTGCGGCGGGCGGGAAAGTGTTGTGCGACGGTCAGTAAAATGTTTTTGTACGTGCAGGATAATGTTCTGCGGCGGGCGGGAAAGTGTTGTGCGACGGTTAGTGGAATGTTTTTGTACGGAGAGGATTTTGATTCAGAAGATGGTTTTATAGACTTTAGTAAATTAGCTCTTTTTATTGATGACCAGGGGTCTGGAAAAACTACCGTCGCAAAATTATTCTCTTTATGCAGTTGGCTTGAAAAGGCTTTTTTTCGTGGTGATTATGATGTCGTATTCACAGGCGGAACTCCAGTCGTACTTTTCAACACTTTTCAGAACATAAAGCGGGCATTTGTCGTGACTTCCTGGCAGGACGAGCGTGACGGAAAGCCAATAATACTACCTGATGTGGAAGGGAAACTCTGTCTTATCGCAAGTTTCAAGGAATGAACCTTATTGTTTAATTGACTGTCTCTGTTATCCGTTATATACTGTTAACGGTGATAATATGAATCTTTCAGCATATATTAAACAGCAGGGAATCTCAGTTTATAGTCTTTCAAAAAAGAGTGCTGTTCCTTATACAACCCTTTGCAGTATATGTAATGGAACGGCCGATGTAATGGAATGCAGGGTGAATACTCTTGTAAAAATCGCAGATTCTTTGGGAGTAAATCTGCTGGATTTGATAAACTCATCTCTTGTCATTCCTCAGAAGTATAATTTTATTAATGATGAAATAAGAATTGAATTTACGGATTTGCCAAAGGCTCTGAAAAATACAATCAAAGAGCTTGAGGAATATGACCGGAATAACGATACAATGTTTTATGAGTGTGCAGATATGCTTTATATGATGGCAGACCGATTCCTGAAAGACGGCGCTATTGATAGTGAGACTCGGGACAAATTAATTATGAAATATCCAATTGCATAAGGAAAAAAAGTATGGAAATTTTTGACTTTTCAAATGCTGAATATAGTAACAGAAACGGATCATACGGTGGCGCTGCTGGTGACAAAGATGGAATTTTAATTAACGGGGAGTCTTGGATTGCAAAATACCCAAAGTCAAATGAAGGAATGGCAAAGAGTGATAAGCTTTCAAAATTTTCGCAGACACCATTGTCGGAATTCATCGGAAGTCATATCTATGAGATTTTGGGTTATCCTGTTCACAAAACGCTTTTAGGTATAAGAAAAAATAATTTGGTTGTTGCATGTAAGGATTTTTGTGATGAGAACACCCGTCTTCTGGAAATGAGGACATTGAAGAATATTCATATCTCAGAAATGAATCAGAACTTTAATGTAGACCTTCATGAAACAGATGATGGTCATCTTGTTAATCTGAAAGAACTTTTTATTCATTTTGAATTAAATCCAGAAATTTCAAAGATAAATGGGATTTCTGAACGGTTTTGGAATCAGGTTGTAATAGATGGTTTAATTGGAAACAATGACCGAAACAATGGAAACTGGGGAATTCTTTCGTGTGGCGACAAGAGAGAACTTGCTCCAATATTTGATAATGGTGCTTCTTTTTATCCCAAAAAAAGTACTCTTGCGATAGAACAGATTTTGAAATTGCCGGAAGCAGATCAGGCGCGAAATAATGCAAATGTTCAGGAACCTTTTACAATTGATGGCGAACACCATCTGAATTATCGTTCAATTCTTGATTTGACTGAGACGGAGATTCCTGCTGCACAAGTAGAATTACTGAAAGCAGCTGTTATCAGTAATACAAAACTCGTTGAAAGTAAACTGCATGAAATTATAGAGTTTGTCAAATCAATACCTGGCAGCTACGGAGGGTACGAAATTATCAGTGAACCACGCAGGGAATACTATTTGAAATCATTTATTACAAGATTTGAAGATGTATTGAAAAAGAGAAGGGATGAACTTTGCAGTTAAATTTTTCTTCCTTATGGAAAACCTATGAGAACATTTGACAGTTCCAACCGCATTACTTACGCTCAGAAAAAACTCCTTGTCCTTTTAGAAGCCCGCCAGCTCCGTTCCTGATGTTTGGAGCGCGACCTCCCTCATGCAAGCCTTTACAAGCTGGCAGTAGGGTCAGAGCGTACCCACTTTCAAGGCAATCAGCTATCTTGTGCCGTACTTTGCACTAGACGAATGGCTTTTCTTTACGGACGAAGAAATCCCGTATCCTATCCGCACTCTCCTGGAATGGAATCCAGATGATACTTCTGTTTTTATATTAATATGGATTCTTTTTATGAGCTATATGGCATGGATAATGATGATGCTATTGATGCCGAACTTAAAAGACGAGCGGAGCAGAATGCTACTGACTGGTACAAAAAATTAGAACGTATACGACAGATTGTTTTGAAGTCCGAAGGAAAAACTTTAGAGTAGATGAAATAAATCATTCATAAAATTGATTATTCCGCGTGAAAAGCACCATCAAATTCAAATTTGAGCAACAGCAATTCACGCGTGGAGCACCACTAATATTTAGTAGAGCACCAAAAAATTATTTATGCATTTTTGCACAGAATTCACGCATATTCATTGAACCGGTTTCAACAAAGATTGCATTGTGAACTATACGGTCAAGAATAGCATCTGCATGGACTCCACCACCAAGACGGTCAAACCAGTCATCTTTCTTGTACTGGGTACAGAAAATTGTGGAAGCTTCGTCATGACGGCGTTCAATCAGTTCAAAAATAAAATGCTGTTCTTCATCAGAAATATCATCCATCAGCCATTCATCAATAATCAGAAGACCATACGAACCATATTTTTTCAGAAGCCGTTTTGCGTTTCCCCTCTGGATTTTTTCTTCGTCATGCTCGACAAGAAGATCCGGCAGACGAATGTACTTCGTAGAGTATCTCTGCTTACAGGCCTGTCTTCCCAGTGCACAAGCAAGACAAGTTTTCCCGGAACCTGTGAACCCCTGGAAGACAATGTTGGTGTTGCTGGAAATAAACTGGCATGTTGAAAGTTCCGTAATCAGGTTTCGGTCAATTCCACGTCCTTCATAGACAAGACTGGTTACTTCTGCCTTAGGAATCCTGAACTTTGCCTTTGCCATGAGGATCTTTACGCTGTTGTTGTACTTTTCCTGATAAAGGTAATCAGCCATCATCTGAAACTTCTGTTCAAACGGAAGTTCCGTCCAGTCTGCATTCTTTGAATAAATTTCGTATGCATTTATCAGTTCACCGAGCTTGAGTTCTCTGAGTTTCTTTTTTGTTTCGTCGTTAATCATTTTCATTTCCTCCGTAATAAGCTGAGCCTCTTATGTATCCTTGAGTGTTGTTTTGCTTAGGTTTATTCTGAAGTTGTTCAGCAAGAATATCCTGGTTTGCTGCAAGAATTGCATTCAGGTGGTGATATCTTGGGCTTCGAATCTGCATAAGCGCCAACTTACAGGCAGATTCCAGCCGGCTTTCAGAATATTTCTTACTTAGCCTGAGCAGGGACAGGGACGGGTTATATCCCTGTTCCTTTATTTTCACTCCTGCAAAAATCCTGTCGATGCATTCGCCGCAGTTAGGACCAATCTTGTAGGCCCAGTTCCTGATTCTTGCATCATCCCATTCAGGCTGCTGGAACTGATCGGGCATGTCCTGTGGATGGGTTGAGTAGCGGTATTCGATTCCTTCTGCGAATTTCTGGTGAGTCGCAACACGGTTTCCCTTCACGAAAATTTCCACAGTTTTATCAGTAACCTTGAGATCTGCTTCTGAACCGACATACTGGTATGGACAGGAATAGTTGTTCTTTTCGTAGACTACATGACAGTTGAGGTTCACTTTCCGCCTGTAAACCCATGTTGCAATCTCGTAAGGCACGTCAGGCAAAGGATTCAGAAACTTCTTTTCTTCCTGAAACACTTCCCAGCGGCTTGCGTCACGTTTCTGAAAAGGCCGTTTGTTGAATTCTTCAAGTTTTGACAGAATTGCAATCTGCAACTGCTCAAGAGAATAGAAAGTATGGTCCCGTAATGCTGCAATTATTGCGGTGGCAACCTTTCCGACAGTTCCTTCAACAGAAGCTTTCTGCTTAGGTTTGCGTACTCCTGTTGGCATGATTGCAGTCATGTAATGGTTTCCGAGAGCTTCGTAGGCTTCATTCAGGACAATTTCACCTTCTTTGGGATGCTTAACAACTCCTGTCTTTAAGTTGTCGCAGACTGTTTTGATGGGAACTCCCTTGAAATATTCATACATGTGAATGTGGCAGCGGAGCCATGAGTCCTGCTTCATGTCCCTGCAGGCTTCAACATACGAATATTGGCTGTATGGAAGTGTGGCTACAAACAGGTATGCCTTTACGGGCTCAAGGTTTTCTGGATTCAGATATTCCATTGTCGGCCCAGACCAGTCCACCTGAACTGCTATTCCAGGCTTGTGCTCAAGATGATTTGTAAGGCTGTTACTGATTACAAACTTGTTGTAACCGCGGCAGTATTTTGTGTAGCCCATTGGAATCTTTGTCAGTGAAGCACATTTGTCCTGATATTCCTGCCAGAGAAGTTTAAGAGTTACACCGGTTTTCTTCAGTTCTCCGTGAACGTACTCGTAGTCTGGCTGTTCGTACATATCTTCAAGCTGATTTCTGTCAGGGAAAAACATTCGGTAAACATCATCTTCGGACATGTTCTTGATGTCTTTTGTCGTGATATTGTTTTTCTCAGCGATTTGTTTTACTTCGCTGACAGTGTGGGGGCTGACATGTCGACTGGAACAGATTTGCCTTCGTGACATGCCACTTTCAATTAGCTCAAGAATGAGCTTCGGATTGATTTTGGCCATAAGCAGGCCTCCTTAAAATAAGATTTGAACTTTTATCAAGTTCATAAAAATCTTACTTAAGGTGTTATATTTTAGAAATATTTAATTGGTGCTCTTATTGATATTGGTGGTGCTCAGATGAATATTGATGGTTCATTTTCTGTGAAATAATCAAAATGAACGCTTTACTGACTTAATCAAAAAAATATGCTATTATTCTTATTGAATTGAAAAAGCGAAGAGTTGGATAATGGGCAATTTTTACTGCATTTGGGTTAGAACCGGTTTTGAAAATAAATTTATAGAAAAAGTACAAGCTGTCTTTGATTCTTTTCCAGAGGAGAAGAATGGCAGGCTTCATTGTGTTGGAAAGCAGATGAGGTTAAAAAGCGGCAAGGAATATATTGATCCGTTGTTTTCAGGTTATGTTTTCTGGGAAACGGATAATATTTCAAGAATCCAGGATATAAAAGATGAAGAAGGTTTTATTGATTTTCTTCCCCATGATAATGGAATGAAAGCGCTTTCTGCAAAAGATACCGACCTTGTAACTTCATTTTTAAAATATGGAAGCGTTATTCCTGTTGTAAATGTTCAGTTTGATGTAAACGACAGGATTGTAATTGTAGACGGATTGTTCAAGGGAATGGAAGGCTTTATTACGGATGTGAACAGGTCTAATAAGCGCATAAATTTTGAAGTTACGCTTATGGACGGAAAACGGATTTTAAGCCTGTCGTATCAGGAAATTCAGAAAAAGTAAAATTTCGATTGTTCATAATTTGAATATTGACAGCCTAAAGTAATAAATCGTATTATAATAGAATTAAAGGCAACCATTATTTGACGCGGAGTTTGGTTGAAGCACGTAAGTCAGGTGGTGAACAGTTCCATTGCAGGACAAGGTCTGAAATAACGACTGCTTGCCAATGGAGAGAAATTTATTTTAAATACTTTCTCTCCATTCTGAAATAATTGTCAAATAGTTTTTATTGTAAAAGCAAGGTTTGTAAAGTTTATTCGAACATTTGGTAATTAATTCCTAAAATTATTATAGAGTGTTAGATAAGGAAATCTTTTTATATTTCATTTTCTAACTTTTTGTATTTTATAGTATAGAGGAAAGATAAGTTGCGATGATTGAAAAGGTGTTAAAAAAAAGAAATAGTTCCATTGAATTATTAAAAATATTCGCAATTATAATGATAGTGTTTTCACATGCAATGGCTGCGTGGCCTGCTGGAGATGAGTATCCTTATACGGTTATTCAACAAGGAGGACAGTATATTGATATTTGGTCGGCAACAGATAATATACAAATCATTGTTATAATGATTATGAAGTATTTGGGGCAGTTGGGAAATGTTATTTTTGTTTCTTGTTCTGCCTGGTTTTTGGTTGAATCTAAGAAACTTAAAATTGAAAGAATTGTAAACCTTATCCTTGATAACTTTTTTATTTCAGTTTTGTTTCTTGTGGTATTCTTATTTTGTGGGATTAAAGTTCATAAAATTTTATTAATTCATTCCTTGTTACCTTTCTTATTTGAAACTAACTGGTTTATTACTTGCTATGTATTTCTTTATGCGCTCCATCCAATATTGAATATTATAATAAATAGTCTAGAAAAAGCAAAATATAAACAATATCTTTTTGTTTCTATTTGTATGTACTCCTTTATAGCACTTGTGTTACCTGGTAAATTGTATTCAAATGATTTAGTTGGTTTTATTCTAATATACTTCATTGTCGGATATCTGAGAAAATATAAAAATGATTTTGTAAACAATAAAGAACTTCATGCAAAAATTATCGCATTTACATCAATCCTAAGTATCATTTTGTTTCTCGGCTTTGATATTTTAGGGCTTAGATTCTCTCTGTTGAGAAATCAAATGATGAGATTTTGTATTTTTACAAATCCATTGTTAATAATAATTGGAATTTCTTTATTGTGCTATTTTCAGACTAAAGAATTAAAGTGTCCTGTTATCAATTACATGTCTTCATTGTCAATATATGTATATTTAATTCATTGTAATGATCTGGTAGTAAAATATTTAAGGTATATGTATTTTGATTTTATTCATATGAAATATGGGATGAGGCTGGAGTTACTATTCGTTATTGTATATGGAATAGCTACCTTGACTACTAGTTTTTTTGTTGGGGGGGGTATAAATGTACTATAGCACGAGTGACAAAAAGTGTTAGTGTTAGAATTACTCAATGCTTATGTAAATTACCATTTTTTTTATAAAGGGGAATTACCCCATAAATTAAATTATTTTTAATAGATTGTAATAATAGGAGATGAATATGATTCATTTTAATGTACCACCTTTCGTTGGAAACGAATTTAAATATATGCATGAAGCTGTGGAAAATCATAAGATTTGTGGCGATGGACCTTTTACAAAAAGGTGTAATGAATGGCTTGAAAAAAGATTTTGTGCCAAAAAAGTGATGCTAACAACAAGTGGTTCCTCGGCACTTGATATGGCAGCCTTTTTATGTAATTTAAAACAAGGGGATGAAGTAATTCTTCCGAGTTATACATTTTCAAGTACTGCTAATTCTTTTGTATTAGCTGGTGCTAAATTGGTTTTTGTTGATATTCGTCCTGATACAATGAATATTGATGAATCAAAAATAGAAGAAGCTATTACTGATAAAACACGTGTTATTTGTTGTGTGCATTATGCGGGTGTTGCTTGTGAAATGGATGTTATTATGGATATTGCTAAAAGACATAATCTTTTAGTTGTTGAAGATGCAGCACAAGGAGTAATGAGTTTTTATAAGGGAAAAGCTCTAGGAACCATAGGCGATTTTGGTTGTTATTCTTTTCATGAAACAAAAAATTATTCAATGGGAGAGGGCGGTGCTATTATTATTAATAATGAAGCTTTTATAGAACGAGCTGAAATATTAAGAGAGAAGGGAACAAACAGATCTAAATTTTTTAGAGGACAAGTCGCAAAATATAATTGGGTTGATTTTGGTGATAGTTATCTTCAGAGCGATTTAAATGCAGCGTACTTATGGGCTCAATTAGAGAAGGCTGATGAAATTAATGAGAATAGATTGAAAACTTGGAATACCTATTATAAAGCTTTTAAGGAGTTAGAAAATAAGGGTGTATTAGAATTACCAACAATTCCAGAGGGCTGTGTTCATAATGCTCATATGTTCTATATAAAATGTAAGGATTTAAATACGCGGCAAGATTATATCAACTATATGAAATCAAATGATATTTTATGTGTATTTCATTATGTGCCCTTGCATTCTGCCCCTGCAGGAATTAAGTTTGGTTATTTTCATGGTAATGATAAGTATACTACAGCTGAAAGTGATCGGCTTGTCAGATTACCGCTTTACTATAACATTGAAGATAATGATGTAAAAAAAGTAATAGAAAAGACCAAATCATTTTTCAGTATGGTCGAGAACTAAAAAAAATTTTAAATTGGTGATATATGTTTATTAATGAATTAAAGAATAAGGCAAGAATTAAATACAACCAGTTAAAAGCTAAAAGACTGAGAAAACAAAATTGTATTTCCAAATATGAAATTGAATCATATTTGGAAAATCCTAATCTATGGCATGAAGATGTTTGCAAATTTCTTCAATATGGCGATGGGAATATAGAATATTTCAAAAATATGTATATTGGATTAAAAAAGTATACTAATGATGAAAAGTATCTAAAAATCCAATCTTTGTTCCATTTGTGTTCTGATAACTACGAAAGAATTATATGCTATAGATTTCTGATGGATTTAGAGATTCTAAGTTCAGATGATTTAAGAAAATACAATGAAATTATTTTTAAAACAAAACAAATAGATATGAAATACTGTTTACATTTAGATGTAAATGGATATGTTTTTAGGCATAAGAATTGTATTTATCCAGAATATTACAACGATAGACGAAAAACTATAAAAAGTTTAATCGATGTCTATTGGGATGAAGAAGCTATTTTTAGAAATGTTGACAATAATAGGATAGCGATTTTAACTAATTTTTTAGGAGATTCATTAGCTGCTACAACAACATATATTTTGGATGATTCGCTTGCGCTTTGTAATGCAGGTAAAGAAGTTGAAATTTTTGTTGCTGGTCATCATTTTTGGAATCCTAAAGATGCTTTTCTTAATATGAAGACTCCATTAACAGACGATTTTGAGAAATATGCAAAAGAGCATGAACGCTTAACTGAAGGAAAAATAAAAATACACTATATAAAAGGGAATACCATAGATTCTCGCCTTCATAATTGCGTTCACGCAATTCAAAAATTTGATCCATGCGCCGTAATTGACTATTCTTCTCAAAAAGCTTTTGAAAGTGCTGTTGTTATGAATTATTATCCAGTTCTGTATGTTTCACTAACAGGGTATTCCACATGCGATATGTTTCATAAAATAATGTGTTCAAATGTAAAAATGTGGACAGAGCAGAATGAAATATATCATTCCATAGATACTAAAGATTTAATTCCATACGATAAGCCAATAAGAAAAGTTTTACCCAAAAATGTTTTTTCCAGAAAAAAGTTTGGATTTCTTGAAACTGATTTTTTATTAGTAACTGTTGGAAACCGAATTGAATTTGAGTTGGAAAAGCAATGTGTTGATGCGATTATTCCTGTTATTGAGAAATATTCGCATATAAAATGGATAATTGTTTCTCCAAATGAATATAAATATATAAAAGATAAATATTCAAAGCTAGTTAAGAATAAGAAGATTGTTTTCTGGGGATTTGAGAAAGATATTTCTGGTTTATACACAATGTGTAATGCTTATGTGAATCCTAATAGAACTGGCGGTGGTGCTTCAATTGCTTATGCAATGCATATGGGGCTTCCAATCTTGATGAATAATTATCCATCTGATGCATTGCCTTATGTGGGTATAGAAAATACAACGGAAAATTATTCTGGTATGGCGGAAAAATTGGAAAAATTTGTAAATGATGATTTCTATTATCAGCAATGGAAGGAGAAAACATTACAAAGGGCTAATGCTTATTCTACTGCACACGCAATTTCTCAGTATATTGACGGCATTGAGATAATGAAAAAAGAACTGTTGGATATGCAATAAAACTATGCAAGTTGATAGAAAAGCAAATATTGTCAGAAATATAAAATTTGGTTTTATAGCAAAGATTCTTCTTCTAATAATCCAATTCATTATGAAAACAGTAATGATAAGGATTTTGGGAATTTTGTATCTAGGTCTAAATAGTTTATTTACTTCTGTATTAGGAATTCTCAGTTTATCTGAATTGGGAATTGGTAGTGTTCTTGTTTTTAGTATGTATCGTCCTGTAGCTGAAGATGATACAAAAACAATATGTATTCTTTTAAATTTCTATAGAAAATGTTATTTGATTATTGGCATAATTATTTCAATAGTTGGATTGTTTTTCTTGCCATTTATAAAAAATTTCATACAAGGAGATTATCCATCTGATATAAATCTATATGTTGCGTATTTGTTGAATTTAATTAATACTTCGATTGGATATTTTTTATTTAGTTACAGGGCTTCGATTTTTGAAGCTTATCAGAGAAACGATTTAACTAGCAAAATAGATACAATTACGACTTTAATTCAATCACTTGTTCAGATTGTTTTATTATGTCTTTTCCGAAATTATTATTTATACCTGATAATTGTTCCAGTTTTCTCTCTGTTTCGAAATATTTTAATTTGGTATATCTCAAAAAGTTGTTTTCCTTCATTGCAAAAACTTTCTAAGGAAAAACTTGATAGTGATATTTTTGAAAATATAAAAAAACAATTTAAGGGTGTTTTGTTCCATAAACTTGGAAATGCTGTATTCCTTTATGCGGATAATCTTGTTATTTCGACTTTTCTAGGGTTAAAAATTCTCGGAATTTATAATAATTATTACTATATAATTACTGCATTAATAGGTTTCATAACAATAATCAGTACATCATTGATTCCAACAGTTGGTAATGGAATAATTGTCAATGATTTAGAAACTAATAAAAAAGAATATAAATATGTAAATTTGGTATACTATTGGATCGCGACTATTGGTGCGGCATGTTTATATTGTCTCTATCAGCCATTTATGGTTATTTGGATGGGGAACGATTTATTATTAGATAAGAAGACTGTATTTCAGCTGGCGTTTTTATTCTTTGTTTTGCATGAAAACAATGCAAACGGAGTTTATAGAAGTGCTTTAGGAATATGGTGGGAGGATAGGTTCAGGCCTATTATTTCTGCCCTTGTTAATTTAGGACTGAATTTATTTTTAATTAAACGAATTGGTATAGATGGTGTCGTTATATCTTCTGTTGTTTCGAATATTTTAGTTGATTTTCCATATTGTACTTATGTTCTTTATAAAAACTATTTCAAGGAAAATTGTGTAAACTATATTCTTTTGCAATATTTCCGATTGATATTGATGATTCCTATTGTATTGGTTACAGATTATGCTTGTAGTTATGTAGAACTTCAAGGCTTAGTTGGGTTATTTATAACATTTATAATTTGTTTCTTAATAAGTAATTTCCTTTTTGCAATTATAAATATACGAAATCAATATTTCAGGCAATTTGTATTGTATTTTGTAGGGAAAATTAAAGGTATTGCGAAATGAATACAATATTTACAAATGAAAAAGAAATACTCTTTAATTATGCTCTATTCACCTCGCAAAAGAATAAAAAAATTCTTCTTTTTATAAGACTTTTATTTAGCTGTTTCTTTTCTAAAGGAAAAGTTTATGGGGAAGCACATAAGTTTTCTTTTTTCAATTCGGCCTTGCGTAAGGATCATATCGCCTTATTTGATTCTATATATGATACATGTGAATTTGATAAAGGATATTTAAAATGGAGTTATAAAAGGACTGTTAATTTTCGTAATATACTTTTTTGGTTTTTTTATCTGACACATATAAAAGAACTGAAATGTTTGAGTATACCAGAAGACAGTATTCATTATACTGTTGGATTTATACAAA
>OBLI01001166.1_pt1 | contig 26434 bp, 22 predicted proteins | sample 1519701 | NCBI WGS metagenome assembly OBLI01 (sample SAMEA3663005, study PRJEB22513) | pig gut metagenome | biome: pig gut; feature: pig-associated habitat; material: faeces | place: France | collected 2012 | reverse complement strand
GGCAATCATCGTATTGATAACGGCAACTACGGGTGCCATCCTGCGCAAAAGCAACGGATGGCTTCTGCTGGCTTTCTGGTTCACGCTGGGAGCAGCACAATCCAGCATGGAAAGTCTCTTCCCCTTGCCGTCCATGCCCGTATGGGAAGCCGTTCACGACAAAGCAGAGATACAGAGAAACCTATTGGAAAAACGCTTGCAGGAATCCGGTTTACAGGACGAATCCCTCTCCTTAGGGGCGGCCTTACTGTTAGGAAAACGGGATGGCATAAGCCGAGAATTACGACAGGCATATTCTGAGAGCGGAGCTGCTCACCTGCTGGCCCTTAGCGGACTGCATCTGGGAATATTGTACGGACTGCTTCACTTCCTGATTATCCGTCGTATCCGATTCTCACAATGGAAATGGTTTGCCCTGCCACCCCTCCTTTTACTCCTGTGGGGCTATGTGATACTGACGGGCATGCCCTTGTCTCTGGTGCGAGCAGCAGTCATGTGTACAGTGGTGATGATTGCCACCTTATCCCAGCGGGCCACAGAGCCTCTGCATGCACTTTCCGTAAGTGCCATGGGCATATTGCTTGTAAGTCCCTCTTCTCTGCTGAGCATCAGTTTCCAACTCTCCTTCTCTGCCGTGTTCTTCATCCTGGCCGTCTGTTCCAGCCCAAATACGAAACCGAATTTCATCAGCCGGATTCTGCAGTCGGTAAAGGTCTCGGCAGCAGCATGGATGGGCACAGCTCCATTGGCCGCATATTATTTTCACACCATCCCCTTGCTTTCCATTCCTATAAGCCTGATTCTCATCCCCATCACGACTATTATCGTATACCTGTCAGCAGTCACTCTGCTCGTGCCATATCCCTTTTTGGGGACCTGCCTGAGCGCACTCATCTCCCTGCAGAACAAGGCTGTGACACTTGGTGCCAGCATACCGGGAGCAAGCATTGGCGCATTACAACCCAAGGTATGGCAGATAGTCCTTGTGTACGCACTGTTTCTAATGGTCATCATTAGGATGAAAGGACGCAGACCGGCTTAGCAGACTGAAGCCAGGGTCAGGCCATACCTGACAAGAAGGTCCTGTATGAGACATCTCACCTTCAGATGCCATAACGTCATCAGTCAACAGAAAAATCGGAAAGCAACTGCCTATAGGCAGAGAGAACCGCACTCTTACGTATAAAGCCCACGAAACGTCCTTCCTCGTCCACTACAGGAAGGGTCCAGGCACGTGTGCGGTCGAAGGTGGAAACCACCACATCCATACCATCATTGACGGTAAGAAGTGCTTTGGGCTGAGTCATCAGTTGCGACACTCGGAATTCACGGTACAGTTCCGTACGGAAAACGATATGCCTGATGTCATCCAGATAGACCGCCCCCACGAACTTCATCTGTCTGTTGACCACAGGAAACACATGATTGCGACTATTGCTGACCTGCGTGGCCACATCGCCAAGTGTCATGTCGGGATAGAGCACCTGATCATAATGCTGAATCACACTGTCCATACTCATGAGAGTGAGGATGGAACGGTCGGTATGATGCGTAAGCAACTCACCCCTCTGAGCCAAGCGCATGGCATAGATACTGTGAGGTTCAAAGGCCTTGATGGTCAGATATGCCACCACCGACACAATCATCAGAGGCATGAAGAGCGCATATCCGCCTGTAAGTTCCGCTATCAGGAATATACCAGTCAGAGGAGCATGCATCACACCACTCATAAGTCCACACATGCCCAGCATGGCAAAGTTGCGCACAGGAATAGGAATTCCCAGGAAATCATACGTATTCCACAAGCAGCTAAAGATAAATCCGCTCACGCATCCCAAGAACAGACTGGGAGCGAAGATACCGCCACACCCTCCGCCGCCGTTTGTGGCTGTAGAGGCAAAGACCTTGAACATCACCACAAGGAACAGATATACAAGCAGATGTTCGCTACCATAGAAGAGAGACCTGTTCATGGCCATGTCCCATTCACTTTGTCCGGTGCCATTGAGCAGAAGCGTAATCAGGTCATAACCTTCACCATAGAGCGAGGGGAACAAGTATATGAGTGTGCTGAGCATCAGACCTCCAAGGGCCAGACGACTGTAAGACCCATGCAAACGACGGAACACTCCTTCCAGGGAATTCATCATGCGTGTGAAATAGAGGGAGACGAGACCACACACCACACCCAAAAGCAGGTAGGCAGGAACCCTACTTACAGCAAAGGTATCCTGCAGATGAAACTCAAAGATGGGAGTGGAACCGGATACGGCAAAAGTAAGAGCCGCTGCCGTGACACTACTCACAAGCAGAGGAAGAAGACTCGTCATGGTAAGGTCTATCATCAAGACCTCCAGCACAAAGACAAGGCCTGCTATGGGAGCCTTGAAGATGCCTGCCACAGCACCCGCTGCACCACATCCCACAAGCAACATCATCTGCCGGGCAGACAGGCGGAACACCCTGCCCAGAGTGCTACCGATGGCACTGCCAGTGAGCACAATGGGAGCCTCTGCACCCACCGATCCTCCAAATCCGATGGTGATGGCACTGGCCACCACAGAAGTCCATGTGTTATGCGAACGTATGAGGCTCTGCTTGCGAGCTATGGCAAACAGAATCTTGGTCACACCATGACTGATGTCATCGCGAACAACATAGCGCACGAAGAGCATGGTAAGCCATATACCTACCACAGGATACACCAGATAAAGCCAGTTGGCTCCGTAAGTCACAAACTCATGGGTAAGGAGTCCTTCTATCTGACCAATAAGCCACTTCAAGAGAAGTCCTGCACAGGCTGTAAAGATACCCACAAACAGACTGATGAAGAGAAGAAACTGGTTGTCACTCACATGACGCCTGCGCCATCTGAGGGCCCATGCCATGGCATTGCGAACCTTGATATTCCTGTTTACCTTATCCATCCTGTTCCTTTTTTTTGTTTGTGCTTGTGTAGAGGTCTGATGCTATCTGTCCTGATGCACTCCGGAGAAAAAGGTCACTTGCGAATAATCTGCACCCTTCCATCCAGTCCCAGCTTGATAATCTGACTGGGGGTGGCCTTGCTCAAATCATTCTGACGGGACTTCATCACATAATCCACGCCAGCAATTATCTCTGGAGAGATTTCTGTGAAATTGGCAGGTGAGGGTTCTCCGCTGATATTTGCGCTTGTGCTCACCACCGCCTTCTGAAACCTATAACAGAGTTCGTGACTGATTCTCTCCTGTGTGACACGAAGGCCCACACTGCCGTCCTCTGCTATAAGCTGGGGAGCCAGGTTGCATGCCTCGTCCAGGATGAGGGTGAGAGGTTTGGTGGCATACTCTATCAGGTCCCATGCCACATCGGGCACTCTGAACACGTATTTCTGAAGGCGGTTGGCACTGTCCACCAGACAGATAAGAGCCTTACTGTCTGCCCTCCGTTTCAGTTGATACACACGTTCCACAGCCTTGCTGTTGCCAGCATCGCAGCCAATGCCCCAGATGGTATCCGTAGGATAAAGGATAAGTCCGCCAGAGCGCAATGTCTCCACTGCCTTCTGGATATCCTCTGCTATTTCTTTCTGTGTCATATTCCAATATATATATGTCAAGCCCTTGCCCAGCGGGAGAAGAGGTGTAGTAGTATCAGTCTTTACATCCTTAGGGGCACAGAGGGCCTAAAACTCGCTCGTAAAATGGAACTTCAGATGCTTGAAGTCCTGCTGTGCCATGGTAAGTACATATCCGGAATCTGCCAGGAAGACGTCTCTTCCCTCCCGGTCACTGGCCATATACTGGTACTTGCGTTTCTTGAAGTGTTCCAGTTCATCCTCAAATCCCGGTTCGCACTCCACCCAGCATGCCTTGTAGAGACTTACTGGTTCCCAACGGCATTTGGCTCCATATTCGTTTTCGAGACGATACTGAATGACCTCAAACTGTAGTTGTCCCACGGTACCTATGAGTTTGCGTCCGTTGAACTGATTGATAAAGAGCTGAGCCACTCCCTCGTCCATCAATTGTCCTATACCCTTCTCCAGCTGCTTGGTCTTCATGGGATCGGCATTCTCAATGTATTTGAACATCTCGGGCGAGAACGAAGGCAGCCCCTTATAGTGCAGCACTTCTCCCTCCGTCAGGGTGTCTCCTATCTTGAAGATGCCATTGTCCGGCAAGCCTACGATATCTCCTGGCCAAGCCTCATCGATGGTCTCCTTACGCTGAGCCATAAATTGGGTTGGACTACTGAAGCGCACGGTCTTACCCAAGCGCTGATGCTGATAGGGAGCATTGCGCACAAACTTTCCGGAACAGACCTTGCAAAAGGCGATACAACTGCGATGGTTGGGATCGATGTTGGCTGTTATCTTGAAGATAAAACCGCTGAACTTAGGTTCTTCCGGACTGACCACACGTTCCACTGCCTGTACGGGGCGTGGGCAGGGAGCTATCTGCACGAAACAGTCGAGCAACTCCTGCACACCAAAATTATTCAAGGCCGAGCCGAAGAAGACGGGAGCCACCTCGGCAGAAAGATACTTCTCAACGGAGAATTCTGGATAGACACCGTCGATGAGTTCCAAATCATCTCTCAGCTTGGCAGCATCCTCCTCGCCTACATGTTCCTCCAACTGCATTCCTTGAATGTCCACCTCCACCTTTTCCGTAACCTTCTGTTTGTCGGGAGTGAAGAGATTGAGACTGCGCTCAAAGATATTGTACACGCCCTTGAAGCGCATGCCCTGGTTGATGGGCCATGAGAGCGGACGGACGGCTATCTGCAGTTCCTCTTCCAGTTCGTCCAGGAGGTCAAAGGGGTCACGTCCCTCTCGGTCCATCTTATTGACGTAAATGATGACAGGTGTCTTCCTCATCCGGCACACATTCATCAGTTTACGGGTCTGAGCCTCCACACCTTTGGCACAGTCTACCACGATGATGGCACTATCCACGGCCGTAAGTGTACGGAACGTATCCTCGGCAAAATCCTGGTGACCAGGAGTGTCCAGGATATTGACCTTGTATCCTTGGTATTCAAACTCCATCACACTGGTGGTCACCGATATTCCGCGCTGCTTCTCTATCTCCATCCAGTCGCTGGTAGCTGTCTTGCGTATCTTGTTGCTCTTTACGGCTCCTGCCACCTGTATCTGTCCTCCGAAGAGGAGGAGTTTTTCGGTAAGAGTGGTCTTACCTGCATCGGGATGCGAAATGATGGCAAAGGTGCGCCGTCTTTCTATTTCTTGATTCATGAATCTTACTTATATAGCCTGTTTCTATTGGTTATTCCCAAAGTTAATTCTGTGGTTCACGATAATACTTGCCCAACATCTCCATCAGTTGTGCCACAGGTTGCAGTCCCCTGCGTGTTTCCTCTGACACCTGCTGATGTCGCATCTCCAGGACGCTCAGTCCGTAGATGGCATCCATGCAGTTCTCCACCTCTGTCTTCTCCTTGCCACCCCTTGATCGGAGTTCCACAAGCATGGGCAAAGCTTGATAATATAGTTTCTCATAAGGAGCATGCTCATGAGTGGCAAGCAGCTCCTGATGTCTGTCCTCCAGGAGGGTGAGTGTGGCACGTACCACCTGCACATGTCCGTGTTCCTGGCAGCCCTCATCCTTCATCATCTGTATCAGAGCGGCATACCATTCGTAGGCCTTGGCCATCTGGTCTTCATCGTAGCCGAATCTCACCAGATAATCTTCCCTGATGCGTTCTGCATTCATCTGATATGCACGGATGACATCCTCCACCTGATACATATATATCAGATATGCAGTCACATTTTGCCTTCTGAGTTTTTCTGCTATATACATTATCCCTAACGAATATATATATTAAGTATGAACACGTCAAGTAAGAAGAACACACACACCTGGAGGCAGATGCTATATCGTTCGCATCAGCAATCCATAAGCGAGTCCGCCCAAGGCCACCAGTATGACCATAATCCCCAGGATGCGATTCAAGAGGCGCACCTTATCCATACTGAATCTGTTACGCAGGCGATGAAGCACCTTGGTGAGCATATACCACCAGAGAAGAGCTCCCGCCACCAGTCCCACATAGCCTGCCAAGAGGTCATGCACATGTCCGTTGGGTACGAACCCGAATCGTGCAAACAACACCAGGAAGAACACTATGATAAGAGGGTTGCTGCCTGTGACCAGGAAACCTGTGAGCATATTATGTGCCATCGAACCTACCTTTCCACTCGGACGCACGGCGGGCGCAGGCTTGCTCATGCAGAAATAGACACCAAAAAGTATCAGGACCACACTGCCCAGTAGCCGGAGCCAGCGTACAGCCCACGGACTCTCGGCAAAGCTCATGGCAAATCCCATGAACAAGCCAGTAAGCAACGCGTATACAAAATCACTTATTACGGCTCCCACACCAGTGACAAATCCGTAACTACGTCCCTTCAAGAGCGTTCTCTGAACCACGAGAACACCCACAGGACCCATAGGGGCACTGGCCAGAATGCCTATCAGCATACCCTTAACCAGCATCACCATCATATTTAGTATATCAGCACCTATCATATGGAATCGCAAATTTCGGACTTTTTTCCTTATTTCTGTTGTTTTTTCCGCGGAAATGTATCATACCATGGAGTATTTTAGTTACCTTTGTAGAGAGAGAAAAGAAAAGAAAACAAAAACAGAAACTCATCGTACAAACGACAATGGACAAATTAAAACCCTATGTTATCGGTGTGGACCTGGGAGGTACCAATACCGTATTTGGAATTGTAAGTGCACGCGGAGAGGTGGTTGCACAGGACTCTATCAAGACAAAACAGTACAAAACTGCCGAAGAATTTGTTGAGGCTGGACTCACATGTCTGCGTCCCCTGGTGGAGCAGATTGGTGGCATCGACCAAATTCAAGGTATGGGTATAGGTGCTCCCAATGGCAACTATTACAATGGAACCATTGAGTTCGCTCCCAATCTGCCATGGGCACACGAGGGTGTAATTCCCTTGGCAAAGATGTTCTCTGACGAACTTGATATCCCTGTGAAGCTGACCAACGATGCCAATGCTGCTGCCATGGGCGAGATGACTTACGGTGCAGCACGCGGACTGAAGAATTTCATCGTCATCACACTGGGCACAGGTGTGGGTTCGGGTATCGTCATCAACGGACAACTCGTATACGGAAGTGATGGATTTGCCGGTGAGCTGGGACACGTGATCATGGACCGCAGAGTGGAGGCACGCCCCTGTGGATGCGGACGCAGAGGATGTCTGGAGGCTTACTGTTCGGCAAGCGGCGTGGCTGCCACTGCACGTGAGATACTGGCAAAGACCGACCGCCCCTCACTCTTGCGCGAGAAACCTGCCGAGGAGTTGGAATCCCTCGACGTAGCCATCGCAGCAGGCAAGGGCGACGAGCTGGCCAAGGAAATCTTCGAATTCACAGGAAAGATGCTTGGTGAGGCTTGTGCTGACTTTGCTGCATTCTCATCTCCCGAGGCATTCATCTTCTTCGGAGGACTGTGCAAGGCAGGAGATCTCATCATGGATCCCATCAAGGAAGCCTATGATGCCACCGTCCTGAAGATATTCAAGGGCAAGGCCAAGTTCCTGGTAAGCAGCTTGATGAATGCCAATGCTGCTGTTCTGGGTGCAAGCGCACTCGGATGGGAAGTCTGATATCACGATTAAAACTGAATGGAACAGGAGGTAAGCACTTATCACAGGTGCTTACCTCCTGTTTTTCATATGTACGGCACAGAGGAGAAACATGGGCTCTGTGGAAATTTCCTGGGAAAGGAGTCCCTGCGTCGGACCTCCCTACATAAGAATCGTCATTTCATGGCATGATATCGTCATTTCATGGCACGATATCATCATTTCATGGCATGATACCATCATTTCATGCTGTGTTTGGTTTGAGGCAAGGGGATAAGACGGCTAAGGTATGTGGTTTAACGATTTTAGTTGACCACTTTGCTGCTATTTGTAAAGCAGGTTGACTGGGTTAATGATTAGTAATAGACTATAATGATCAGGTTATAAGGGTCAGGGAATACCTACTCTTTAGGGGAATCCCTTCCCCCATGTTTTTCTACTGAGCCCCTTTTCCCTGCAAGTACACATCAGAGTCTGCGGATGCAGGTACGTACAGGGACGGACGCAGGGACGTGCAGGGACGGTTGCAAGTACTTGCGTCTAAGATGGGCAAAGCTGGCACTGAAATCGTCAACTCCTATTCTGGATAAGAGGAAAGGGATGAAAGGCTCCACATAAGGCTCACCTTCGCACCCTATATTTCCCCTCCGTAATACTCTCCAGAGTCAGAGGTTGATAGAACAGGCTGTAATAAGTGGGGGCCTGCTCCAGGAAGAAACCGATGCGACCGTCGGCCTGTAAGGTCATGGTACTATAGGCCGACTCATAGAAGACTATCTGCAGGCCTGGTGTCCAATGCTGAGCCATGGTCATACTGGTCAGAGGAGTGTTGGTGGGTATTTCCTTATAATAGATGGACACGCCCGTCCGGTCATTGCCCGTGGGCAAACTCTGCAAAAGGACATAGGTGGGGGCTCCCGAACGAACATTAGTGGCAGGTACCAGAAGAATCTCACCATTGCAACTGTTGGCTCCCACACGTATGCCTCCAGGCACCTGGTCGCTTGCCACAGGCTTATCCCACTCTCCTTGGGAGAAATCATCTGAGGTATAGTGCCATACATTGAACCATCGGCCGTACCTCTTTCTACCACTCAGCAGGATATCACCACCTGGCAGCTCCTCCACCTTGGGCTCATCACTCCCGGGACATGCCTGAATACGTACATCACCTCCCAGGGCATGCCACGTCTCACCGAAGTCGTCAGAATATACCACGTATGCTCCTTGCATGGCAGCTCCCCGGCAAAGCAAAGCGGCATACAGCCGGTAATAACGGCCCTTCTTCACCAGACGGCTCTGCAAAATACGTCCACTGCCGAAGAATCCGGCATAGGGTACCACACTGCTGTCTGCTGGAGAGAAGATGCTCTGGCCCGTCTTTCCCCAAAACATCGAGGTTACATCCTGAGGTCTGTCCCATGTGAATCCGCCATCATGACTGCGCAGACGTGCTATACAAGGCTGCTTCTCGGCATCGGCATAGGGATAAGGGATACAGCCGCTCACACACATGATAAGCAGTTCGTCACTCTCCCGGTCAGAGACAAGGGCTGCATCGCCAAAGCCCTTGCCGAAGAATGGGTAATCCTTCACCCCATCGTCACCATCGGCTATACACACGGGACTGCTCCAGGTCATACCGCCATCGGTACTGTATCTGCTGAGCAAGTCCACCTCGCCAAATCCGATATCAGAACTGCAAGGACGCTCGTCGGCCACAGCCACTATCATGCCTGTACGTGTGGTGCTGATGGCAGGTATCCTGCGGGGATATCCCTTGGGACTGTTACCATACCACAGGAACTGCCCCTGATCCTTCTCCTGAGGAGTAATGTAACGCAAACTGTCCGTAGTGGAGAATGCCTTCTGGGGACAGAAGGAAAGGATAACAGCAAATAGAGCGATTGCCCTGGTCTGCCTCAGAGAAGAGATGAACATTGATTTGCACATGGTGTCTGGTGATTGAAAGGGTTAGGTTGTATGAGGTAAAGATTATAGGTAAGCCGTGACAGAAGAGTGCTACAGCAGGAGCAAGCCCGTAAGTCCACACAGGACGATGAGCAGTATGGGGCCCATCTTGTATACCTTTTGGCCTATAAAGGCAAAGAGGAAGAGACCCACACTAATCCAGAACTGCCACGGACACTCTGCATAATGTCCGAAGTTCTCCTCGGTCATGAGCAGAAGAGATGCCGCAGCCAACAGTCCCACCACAGCCGGACGCAATCCACGAAAGACGTGTTCCACCGTGGGATGGTTCTTGTATTTCATAAGAAACTTGCTGATGATGAGCATGAGCATAAAACTGGGCAACACCACAGCCACCGTGGCTGTCAAACTGCCCATCAGCCCCCAATACCATGCATACCCGGCATCAGTAATGGCAGTATAACCCACATAGGTGGCACTATTGATGCCAATAGGACCAGGAGTACTCTGGCTTACGGCCACTATGTCGGTAAACTCGCCCATGGTCATCCAATGGTAATGAGTGACCACTTCAGCCTGTATCATAGATATCATGGCATAGCCTCCGCCAAATCCGAAAAGACCTATGCAGAAGAACGTCCAGAAGAGTCTAAGAAACAGAAGAATCATACTGTGGTTTTTTGAGAATCATTGGATGAGGTTTCCTGGGTGGCAGAAGAACCGCCGTGAATTATGGAACTATTCTCCTCGGCATCGTCACCATCCCCAAACAGCTGACCATAGGCATATCCTGCCAGTCCTGCAATCATAATCACATAGATGGGACTGACGCCCATCCACCAGATAGCCAATGCCACAGCCACTGGTATCCACACGGTCTTGCGAGTAATCTGAGCTGTCTTTGCCATCTTGAATACAGGAGCGGCTATGAGTGCCACCACCGCTGGACGTATTCCTCGGAAGAAGCGTGCCACCCATTCATTGTCTCCAAATTGATGGAAGAGCATGGCTATAATCAGGATGATAATGAAGGAGGGTAAACAAGCTCCCAGAGTGGAGCATAAAGCACCCTTTACTCCGCGCAACTTGTAACCGATGAAGATACTGATGTTGACAGCAAAGATTCCAGGGCAACTCTGTGCCACAGCCATCAAATCCATAAGTTCCTCGCCGCTTACCCATTGTTTCTGGTCCACCACCTTTTGCTGAATGAGGGGTATCATGGCGTATCCTCCACCAATGGTGAAGAGTCCGATGCGAAAGAAATTACTGAATAGTTCCCAATACATTTCTCTGACGTTACGCTCTGCACACTCCGATGATTCCCCTATTTCTGATGCTGCTCCACCCATTTACGGGCATTCACAAAGGCCTCTATCCAGGGGGTAACCTGATCGGTCAGTATGCGTTCTGTGGGGTAATAGGCACACTGCCAGGGCAGGAAGGCACGCTCCAGATGGGGCATCATAGCCAGATGTCGGCCATCGGCACTGGCAATGCCTGCTGTTCCGAACGAGCTGCCATTGGGATTGGCAGGATACCCCTGGTGGGTATACTTGAGTACCACGTTGTAGTCCTGTTCCTGTCCTGGAAGCACAAACTTGCCTTCGCCATGAGCCACCCACAAGCCCAAGCTGCTTCCTGTAAGAGAGTCAAGCAGCACACTATGTCCGGACTTCTGGACATCTACACTGAGGAATGCTGATTCAAACTTATGGGAGTCATTGTGTTCCATGTGAGGACGCTCGGCATCTGCCAAAGCACTAGACACTCGTCCCACCAGTCCCAGTTCCATCATCAGCTGGCAACCGTTACAAACACCCAGCGAGAGTGTGTCCTCACGAGCATAGAAGCGGTCGAGGGTCTCCTTGGCCCGAGGATTATACAGGAAGGCTCCTGCCCATCCCTTGGCTGACCCGAGGACGTCGCTATTGGAGAATCCTCCACAGAAGACGATGAAGTTGACATCATCCAGGGTCTCTCTTCCGCTCACCAGGTCGGTCATCATGACATCCTTCACATCGAAGCCTGCCAGATACAACATATAAGCCATCTCACGTTCTCCATTGGTACCCTTCTCACGGATGATGGCAGCACGCAGTCCGCTCTGCTCCCTTCGCTCTGGAGTGATGCCATAGCGGCTCATCTTTCCGTTGAAAGCAGCTGGCATGTGCCAGCATACGGGTTGCTTGCCCAAGTTGGCGGCACGCTCCTCAGCCTTTCCGTTCATGGTCTGACGTGCATCCATCAGATGACTACTGCGGTACCACTCCTGTCTCATCTGGTCTATATCCAGACTGATGGTCTCTCCGTCACGTGTGACCGTGAGGGTGCGCTCCTCTGTGGGATGACCTATGTTGATGTATCCGATGCCCATATCCTCGAGCATCTTCTTCACTTTGGAACAATTTCTGTCGGCCACCTGAATGACCACTCCGGGATTCTCCGAGAAGAGCACCTTGACCAGATCGGAAGCCTTCATCTTATCGAGGTGAATATCCAGTCCGCCTGTCGTATTGGCAAAAGTCATCTCAAGCAGAGTGGTAATGAGACCACCGGCAGAGATATCATGTCCGGCCAGGATGAGTCCCTCGCGCACCAGAGTCTGTATGGCTTCAAAGGCATCTCGGAAATATTCGGCATCGAGGACATTAGGAACATCACTCCCCACATATCCCAGCGACTGGGCAAAGGCTGAGCCTCCCAATCCCAGGGGACAGAACGAGAAGTCGATGTGCAACAAGGTGGATTTCTCCTGACGGAGAACGGGGCTCACCACCTTCTTCACGTCAGCCACCTGTCCGCCACTGCTAACGATGACGGTACCCGGAGAGATGATCTTTTCACCATTGGGGTACTTCTGGGTCATGGACAAGCTATCCTTTCCCGTGGGAACGTTGATTTTCAGTTTCAAGCAGAATTCCGATAGTGCCTGTACAGCCTGGTACAGACGGGCATCCTCACCCTCCTGGGCGCGGCAGGGCCACATCCAGTTGGCAGACAGGCTCACGCTGTCAAGTCCCTCGGCAAGAGGTGCCCACACGATATTGGTCAGGGCTTCTGCCACGGAAAGAACCGAACCGGCCTCAGGGCTGGCCAAAGCTGCCTGAGGAGCATGTCCCAATGCTGTGGCTATTCCATGAGTGCCACGATAATCAAGAGCCACCACTCCGCAGTCCGAGAGCGGGAGCTGCAACTCTCCCTGACATTGCTGGCGTGCCACCTTTCCTGTGACCGAACGGTCCACCTTGTTGGTGAGCCAGTCCTTGCATGCTACAGCTTCCAGTCGGAGCACCTGACGCACCTTGCCTTCGATATCATCGGTGGTGTATGGCACATCGGCATACTTGCGCTCCACAGTATGGTCACGCATGACGGTCTTGGGAGAGTGTCCAAACATCTGGCTTACTTCCAAGTCAAATGGGCGTATCCCATCAGCCTGTTCGAAGGCAAAGTGGGCATCTCCTGTGGTTTCACCCACCACATAGAGTGGTGCACGCTCACGCTCTGCTATCTTGCGTACATGATCGATATGATGTTCATCGATGAGCAATCCCATGCGCTCCTGACTCTCGTTGGCAATGATTTCCTTAGCCGACAGAGTGTGGTCGCCAATGGGGAGCTTATCCATGTGGATGAGTCCTCCACAGTCCTCCACCAACTCACTCAGACAGTTGACATGCCCAGCACTTCCGTGGTCGTGAATGCTCACCACGGGATTGGTCTCTTCTTCACAGAGCGAGCGTATCAGATTGTAGGCTCTCTTCTGCATCTCAGGATTGGCTCTCTGTACGGCATTGAGTTCTATGCCACTGCTGTATCTTCCGGTCTCCACACTGGATACCGAACCGCCACCCAGTCCGATGCGGTAGTTGTCTCCGCCTACCACCACCACCTTGTTGCCCTTCTGAGGAGTTCCTTTCAGGCAGTCACGACGTGTGCCGTAGCCCACTCCTCCTGCCAGCATCACCACTTTGTCATAGGCATACTTCTCATTGCCTTCCTTGTGTTCGAAGGTGAGTACTGAACCGCAGATAAGGGGCTGTCCGAATTTGTTTCCGAAGTCGCTGGCTCCATTGGAAGCCTTTGTCAGAATCTGCTGAGGGGTCTGATAGAGCCATGGGCGTGGTTCCATCTGCTGTTCCCAGGCATGCTGTTCACCATCTATACGGGGGTAGGAGGTCATGTATACAGCTGTTCCTGCTATGGGCCATGATCCTGTGCCACCTCCCATTCGGTCACGTATCTCTCCACCTGTACCTGTGCTGGCTCCATTGAAGGGCTCCACAGTGGTGGGGAAGTTGTGCGTCTCGGCCTTTATGCTGATGACGCTCTCTATGTCTCGTATGACGAAGTAGTCACTGGTCTCATGGCAGGCGGGAGCAAACTGTTCCACCACGGGTCCCTGTGCAAAAGCCACATTGTCCTTGTAGGCAGAGAGGATACTGTGGGGATTCTCCTGAGTGGTCTTCTTGATCATCTGGAAGAGAGAGCTCTCCTTCTCTTCGCCATCAATGATGAATGTGCCTCCAAAGATTTTATGCCGGCAATGCTCACTATTGATTTGTGCGAATCCAAACACCTCGCTATCGGTGAGCTTTCTTCCCAACTGCTGCTCCACCCCATGCAGATAGTCTATCTCCTCGGCTGAGAGTGCCAGTCCCTCCTGTTCATTGTATGCCTCCAGGTCATCAATAGTCTGGATGGGTGCGGGTTGGATATGTGTCAGGAACACATCCTGATTGAGTCCTGAATAGAGACGCTGCAGCATGGGGTCATGCTCGGCATGCTCGTCCTGAACAGGGAAATACTCCTCGATACGTGTCACGCCCTCGATGGCCATGTTCTGGGTAATCTCCACGGCATTGGTGCTCCAGGGTGTCACCATCTCACGACGTGGGCCCACATAGTGCCCCGACAGACTTTCCTCTGTGACCACCTGTGCTCCGCCATAGAGCCAACATAGTTTCTCTGTGTCTTCGGCATTCAGTGGTTGCACGCTCTCTGTGGCGATGATGCTCCTCTGGGGAGTCTTGAAAAAGGTAACTCTCATATATATAATTTTATTCGTATTTCCGTTTATTCTCTTGCTGGTGCAGGATAATGAAAAGGGGCGAAAGCATCCTCTCCAATTTCTGTGCAAAGTTACTCATTCTCCGAGAGAAAACTTGCCATTTGGGCCAACCTTTTTTTCTGTAGCAATTTATTTCTTGTTCTAGCGGGAAAAACAGAGGTTGGACAAGCGGGTATAATCATTGGACAGAAGTGTTCGGCACGCCCCCTCGCGGCCTGCTATTATGATACCGTCTTCCTTCGGCCCTGTGGGGAGAACATGGGAGGAAGGGAATCCTAAGTGAAGGCGCCTTTTCCCGCAAACGTTTGAGGCAAAGAGGGCAAGCGTTTGAGGCAAAGAGGGCAAACGTTTGAGGCAAAGAGAGCAAGCGTTTGAGGCAAAGAGAGCAAACGTTTGAGGCAAAGGTCGCAATGCTTTGCAGGGGCAGTTGTAAACGTTTGCGGGAACGGTTGCAATGCTTTGCGTCCGAGATAGGCAAAACTGGCACCTAAATCATCAGTCCTATTTTGGACAAGAGAAATGGGAGGAGAAGAGACTTCTCTGCTCTCAGGGGTATGTAGCTGACACTACAGATAGGGATTTGTAAAAAAGAGGAAGACGGCCTTCGTGACACTTCTCCTCAGGGAAAACCGTTTTTCCACATGAAGCAGCACGAAGACCGTCAGTATCAAGTGCAAGCCTACAGGGTGTTACTCCGCTGTCTCTGCAGCCTCCTCCTGTTCCTCGGAGAAGTCATTCACTCCATTCTCTATCAGCAAGTCATACCACTGAAGGAGTTTCTTGATGTCGGAGATATGCACCCGTTCACGGTCATAATTGGGGAGCACATCAGCCATATAGTCACTCAGTTCAGCACTCTTGGCCTTGCTGAAGCTGATGCTTGCCTTTGCGCCCTGTTCCTTCTCCTTGATATTGTTGAGCACCTGGGACAGAGGCACTTCCTCGTCATCGGTATACATTGCAATGTCTGCCAAAGAAACGACCTTATCGGTCGAGAATACGGGCAAGCGCTTAGGTTTTGCCTCTAAAGTCTCCACGATAAGACTTCTGTTGCCGTGTGAGACCAGTCTGTAAAGTCCCGGTTTGCCCGAGATGGCCAAAATCTGTTTCAACATGTTTGCTTTTCTTTTATTCGTATGTTTCTTGATGTAAATTCTTTCTCCGTAACAGTTCTTTCTGCAAGTCATCCATCACTCTGTCCAACTGCTGCTTGAGTGGTATCTGCGGATGGTCATCGTTGTGTATCACGTAGCGTGCTACCTCTTTGGCCAGGGCATCCGTCTGCAAAGCCATCCGGGCTCGTATCTGACGGGCATCAGCCCCATCGCGGGCCATTGCCCGTCCTATGCGTACTTCCTCATCACAGTCCACCAGCATGATGCAATCCACCAACTGATGGAATCCTGATTCACACAATATGGCACTCTCCATGGCCACCACAGGATGCTGGGCATGCTCTTCGGCCCACGCCAGGAAATCCTGCCATACGGCGGGATGTATGATTGCATTCACCTGGGCTGCATGCTCTTTGCTGGCAAAGAGGTATTCTGCCAGGATCGTCTTCTGCAAGATGCCGTCTTGCCAGAGATGCTCACCCACGATGCTCACCAGTGCCTCACGAATCTGCTCCGAATGGGCTGTGAGATACTTGGCTCTGCTATCGCAGTCGTAGACGGGCACAGACCATTCCTCAGCGAGCATGTGCGACACATAACTCTTTCCGCTGCCTATGCCACCGGTTATACCCAAGCGTATCTGTTCGGGATTCCTGAGCGGATGGCAAATATTGTCTGACGTGTGGGGCTGAGTCATTCCTCTCCCTCCTCTGGCTCTTCGGTCTGCTCTATCAAGTAGTCTATCTCCTGAGGTGTGATGCGGGCATTGGAAATTCCTGGAGGCAAAGATTTCAGATGCAGTCGGTACTTGGGTGATGGATTCTGAATGAGTTCCTCATAGGTGGCAGCCAAGACAAAGTTGTCGGCCGTAAAACGTCCAAACTGGCTTGCACCCACCTTGAATGTCACCTTTACCTTGTTGGGGAACGTACGCAAGACCTTTCCTCCTGGGAAGTTCAGTCCTATGATGGGCACTTCCACCGTCTTCTCCGTGTAATAGTCCACCAGGGCAGTCACCTGTATGGTGGCAGGCTCATAGCGCACGCCCTTCATGGACTTGGGAGTGGCCTCCACCGTGGTGTTGCCCGTCAGTCCTGCCATCGTCACATTCACATAGGCAGCCTGCATGGTATCCAGCACCTGTTCTGATGCATACACAATGAGCGAATCGGGCTCGGGACGCATATCCAGCAGGTAATTCTGTGGTGTGGTGGTAACCTTCCCGTATATCTTGACAGGCAGACGTAATGAGTGTCCGCGGTTGTAATAGTACTCCACCGTATCGGGATGAACAGCCTGTATATGACTGGTGGCATTCAGCTGGCTCATGACGGAGCGCTGGATGTCCTGCAGGGGAATCTGCACTCGAGCGCTGGCCGCTCCCTCATCGTAGGTGGAGAAGTCCACATCCACAGGAGCCAGTTCCTTGCGCCTGAGGTATCGCATGAGGGAGGTTCCTCGGTCATGTACGCTCACGTAGAGCTGCGCAGGGGGCGGTGTGGTGATGACCACATTCTCTGGCACACCCGTGAGATGCAGGGGAACCACCAGACGCACATCAAAGGATTCGTTGAGTGTCTGCAACAACCAGAAGGCATATGAAATGGAGAGGAAAAAGAGAAAGACCAGTGTCTCACGCGCCTTTGAACTCAGGAGCGCGAGTCTGATCTTCCTTATGATTTTATTTACTCTCGCATTCATCTTTCCTGTTCATATCCGGGGATTCAGCTATGGCTCCTCTCCCCATCCAGACAGATTCTCAACGTACTGTAGGCTGAGCTGATGCGTACACGGAATTGCGGTCCACCTTGATGCTTACGCCCTTAGAAACCTCTATCTGGAGGGTATTGTCCTCTTCCTGAATCTTCTTCACCACACCATATATTCCACCGGCAGTCACCACCTCCTGCCCCTCCTTGATGGAGTTGCGGAAGTTCTGTATCTCCTTCTGCTTCTTCTGCTGAGGACGGAAGATGAAGAACCACATGATAACGATGATGAGGCCCAACATGATGAGGGGCTGATACTGCTGCAGGGCAGATGCTGATGCCAAAACTGTAATCATAGATAAAAACGTTTATTTTGGGATTATTCTTTTTGTCTTATAACGCTATTCTGTCTCCCTCTGTGAGGGCGGAAGGAACACTTACCAAGCTCTGTGTGAGGGCGGAAGGAACACTTACCAGGCTCTGTGAGGGCGGAAGGAACACTTACCAGGCTCTGTGGGAGCGGGAGGAACACTTACCAAGCTCTGTGTGAGGGCGGGAGGAAGACTTACGTGAGCCTACCGCACATCCTCGGGCAGATTCTTGACTATCTTATGTTCCTTAATCAGCTGCTTGGACAAATTGTCGAGAGTGGCATTCACGTACTTTCCGCTCTTGGGCGACCCATAAGCCTTAGCCAGCTCCACATACTCATTGATGCTCACTCCCACGGGTATCTCGGGGAAAGAGATTATCTCGGCCAATGCCAGCTGCATCACTATACGGTCCATGAGGGCCACGCGATTGATTTCCCATCCTCGTGTGGTGGAAGCTATCATACCCAGGTATGTGGCCTCCCCCTCTATGGCATTACGAAGCAGACGTGTGGCAAAGGTTCGGTCCTGCTCGTCACGATATTCGGGCTGCAGAGGCTGGGTCTCTACACTTTCTTCTCCAAATTGCTTGATGGTCTTGAGCACGAAGGTGTCCACGATGGCCTTGTCGTCATTCCAGTAGATATCCATCTCTTCCAGGATGTCATCCAGAGCATCATTGTTGCAGATAAACTGTCTGTAGGCCTTACGCCACACTTCACGGTCGCTGGCATAAGAATCCGCCGACTTCAGATACTCTTCATAGATGGGGCTCTCCTCTATCTGTGTATAGAGGGCACGCACGAAGTTTTCATGATCAGCCCAGGATATCTTCTGGTCTGCCACATAATCCAGCAGCTGCTTGTTGTTTTCCAGTTGGGCAATGAAGCGATTCCGTCCAAAGCGCCCTTCACCCAGATCATCCAGTCCCAGGCGACGGGCTCTGTTGCGACGCATCTCCTCCATACGGAGCCCCATGCGGCCTACCTCCACCATCAGTGAAAGGAGGCTTGCATATAGTTTGTAGGCGCGGGACAGGCTCAATTCCAATTCCTTCTCTGCTGCCTCAATATTCTTGGAACCGTTCTGATAATAGGAATAAATTATCTGAACCAGTTTCAGTCTTATCAACTCACGATTTATCATACCATATAGTCTCAAAAGGAACGACAAAAGTACGCATTTTGCCCCACATAGGCATCTTTTTAGCCATTTTTTTTGGTAGATAGAGAAAATAAGAGGATTTTTGTGCAAGAAAGGTAAATACATATTATATAATATATAATGGACACAAAAACTACACAAGGAAGTCCCGATACTGGCATTCTATTCTCAAGAACGGTAAAAGCTGGCCAAAGAATCTACTATGTGGATGTCAAGGAGAACAGACGGGGAGAGAAGTATCTGAGCATCACGGAAAGCAAGAAAATGGTCTCCAATGACGAGGAGAACCCGCATGTGAGTTACGAGAAGCACAAGATATTCCTGTTTCCCGAGGACTTTCAGAAATTCATGGAATGCATGGAGGAAGCCATGGACTATGCCCAGGGCCATTCCCAGGCACCACAGGAGGCAGATGAGACCGAGGCAGGAGAGATACACATAGACATGGACTTCTCTGCCGAAATGTAAGAAGCCTCTTCTCCCCTTCTCTCTGCACAGGAGCCCCACCCCACCAGAATGGAGCATGCCTCTCCCCACAAAAAAACACCTCTGAACCAAGACAAAGACAGAGGATGAAAGGATTGTGCACAGAAAAATTTCCCTCCACAGACAATCTTTCAGAGAAAAAAGTTCATTATCCAAAGAAAAGCAGTACCTTTGCCCCCGCTTTTGAGCCGTGTGATGGCGAATTGAGCAAAAAAGACTTAATTTAGAGTAACACAAAAGAAAACAAAATGAAAAGTATCAATGTAAAGGGTACAGCACGTACCGCAACAGGCAAGAAGGCTACACGTGACCTCCGCAAGAACGGCGGTGTGCCCTGTAACCTCTATGGTGAGAACAAGAACGAGAACGGCGAGAGCATCGCAATGAGTTTCGCCACCACACAGGAAGAGCTGCGCAAGCTGGTGTATTCTCCCGACATCTATAGCGTAAACCTGACCATCGATGGCAAGGAGTGCAAGGCTGTGATGAAGGAACTCCAGTTCCACCCCGTGACAGACCAACTGCTCCACGTGGACTTCTACGAGATCACCGAGGAGAAGCCCATCGTGATGGAAGTTCCCATCCAGATGACCGGTCTGGCAGAAGGTGTGAAGGCTGGTGGTAAGCTGGCTGCAAGCGTACGCAAGCTGAAGGTTCGCGCTCCCTATACTGCTATTCCCGAGAAACTGATTATCGATGTTACCAACCTGGCTCTGGGCAAGACCATCAAGGTAGGCGAACTGAGCTTCGAGGGCCTCGAGTTGGTTACAAGCCCCAGCGTTGTGGTTTGTCAGGTTAAGATGACACGTTCTGCCATGAGTGCAGCAGCCAAGGGCTAACACATCTGTTGACAGAACATAAATGAAATACCTGATTACGGGACTGGGCAACATCGGAGACGAATACGATGGAACCCGCCACAACATCGGATTTAGAGTATTGGACGCCCTCGCTAAGGCGTCCAATACTGCTTTTGAGGACAGGCGTTACGGATTTGTGGCTCACACCAGAGTCAAGAATGCCGAACTGGTACTGCTGAAACCCTCCACATACATGAATCTGTCGGGAAATGCCGTGAGATACTGGATGCAACAAGAGAAGATACCGATGGAGAACCTGCTGGTGGTGGTGGATGACCTGAGCCTGCCCGTAGGGACTATCAGACTGAAGACATCAGGAAGTGCCGCTGGACACAACGGACTGAAGCACATAGCACAGATGCTGGGCACAGAGCAATACTGCCGGCTGAAGTTCGGGATAGGATGCGATTTCCCACGTGGTATGCAAGTCGACTTCGTGCTGGGACACTTCAGCCCCGAGGATGAGCAGAAGGTGAACGAGAAAGTACCTCTGGCCTGCGATGCCATCAAGGCTTTTGCCCTCTCCGGAATCCAATTTGCCATGTGCAACTACAACAATAAATAACATATACACAACCCGACAGGTCCCCCCCTGCCCCAATATAACATCATCACCTATGGAACTGACCGACAGATTTCTCAAATACGTATCATTCGATACACAATCCAGCGAAGAGAATGAGGCACAATGCCCCAGTACAGAAAAGCAGAAGAACCTGGCACAATACCTCTATCAGGAACTGCAGACCATCGGACTGACGGAAGTGGAGATGGACGAGCATGCCTATGTATATGCCACCCTACCGGCCAACACCGACCAGGATGTGCCCACCATAGGATTCATTGCGCACATGGACACCAGCCCCGACTGCAGCGGAGAAAACATACACCCGCGCATCATACCTAATTATGACGGCTCAGACATCGTTCTGGATGCTCAGGAGAACATCGTCACATCGGTACAGAAGTTCCCCGAACTGAAAGATCACGTGGGCGAAGATCTCATCGTGACAGACGGACACACCCTGCTGGGAGCTGACGACAAAGCAGGAATAGCAGAGATAGTGACGGCCATGACCTATCTCATCAGCCACCCCGAAATCAAGCACGGAAAGATACGTGTGGGATTCAATCCCGATGAAGAGATAGGAGCAGGAGCACACCTGTTTGACGTGGAGAAGTTTGCCTGCCAATGGGCATACACCATGGACGGAGGCGAAGTGGGCGAGTTGGAATACGAGAACTTCAATGCAGCAGGAGCCAAGATCATCATCAAAGGACGCAATGTGCACCCAGGATATGCCAAGGACAAGATGCTGAACGCCTGTCTGCTGGCACAGGAATTCATCGCCCTGCTGCCCCAGCAGGAACGTCCCGAGAAGACAGAAGGATATGACGGCTTCTATCATCTCACAGGCATGAACGGAACAGTGGAGGAAGCCACGCTGAGCTACATCATACGCGACCACGACCGAAACACTTTTGAACAACGAAAGCAGACCATGCTCCAAGCTGCTCAAGTGATAAACGAGAAGTATGGCGAGGGTACAGCCACAGCCATCGTGAAGGATCAGTATTACAACATGCGCTCACAACTGGAGGACAAGCCACACGTGACAGACATAGCACAAAAGGCCATTACCGAGGCATGCGGATTCTGCCATGTGGTACCCATACGTGGAGGCACCGATGGAGCACAACTCTCCTTCAAAGGGCTCCCCTGCCCCAACATCTTTGCCGGCGGACTGAACTTTCATGGCAGACATGAGTTCGTATCCATACAGAACATGCAGAAGGCCATGATGACCGTGGTGAACATCTGCCGCATCACAGCAGAACAAGCATAAGCACCATGGCCAGCCAGGAAGCACGCATCGACAAATGGCTATGGGCGGCACGTATCTTCAAGACACGCACCCTGGCCACAGCAGCATGCCGCAAGGGACAGGTGAGCATGGGAGGAGCACAACTGAAGGCCAGCAGAACGGTGAAGGCCGGCGATATCGTGTGCGTACGCAAGCCACCCATCACCTACTCCTTCAAGGTGCTGCAACCCATAGAGAAACGCGTGGGAGCACGTCTGCTGCCCGAGATACTGGAAAATGTGACACCACCCGAACAGTATGAGATGCTGGAGATAAGTCGCATCAGCGGATTTGTCAACCGTGCCAAGGGAACAGGCCGTCCCACCAAGAAGGACCGGCGAAGCATGGAGGAGTTCACTCAGGACGTACCCACATACTTTGGAGACTTCGACTTTGACTTCGATATGGATGAGGAGGAGGAGGACGAAGAGGACGGCTTGTCCTGACCACTCTCTGGTGACACACACCAAGGAATCACGCACATCCATTTCCCATATATTAAGATAAAGACCATACCACAAGCATGCATACAGAAGATCTCGACCATACCGACCTGGAAATTCTGCGCATCCTGCAGAAGAACGCACGTCTCACCACCAAGGAACTGGCAGCACAGGTACACCTGTCCACCACTCCCGTCTTCGAAAGACAAAAGCGACTGGAGCGCATGGGATACATACGCAAATATGTGGCCGTACTCGATGCCGACAAGCTCAACAGAGGCTTCGTAGTGTTCTGCAACGTGAAACTCAGACGTATAAACCGCGAAATAGCACAGGACTTCATAGAGCGCATCAAGGAGGTCCAGCAGGTGAGCGAATGCTACAACATCAGCGGCAATTTCGATTATATGCTCAAGATACACGCACCCAACATGAGCGCCTATCAGGAGTTTATTCTCAACACCCTGGGAGCCATCGAAAGCGTGGGCAGCATAGAGAGCACATTCGTGATGTCGGAGATAAAGAACGAATGCGGAATCTGCATCTGAAGAGAATCCACACCAACATAGCAACAGAAAAGCGAAAGCAGAAAGATGATAGACAGGTTGACAGTAGATAGAATCCTGGATACAGCCAACATCGTGGATGTCGTGTCTGACTTCGTGACCCTCAAGCGGTCAGGAGCCAACCTGAAGGGACTATGCCCCTTCCACGATGACCGTACCCCATCCTTCATGGTTTCGCCAGCCAAGAACATATGCAAATGCTTCGCTTGCGGAGTGGGCGGACGTCCCGTGGACTTCATCATGAAGCATGAGCAACTGAGCTACTACGACGCTCTCCGATACCTGGCCAAGAAATACGGAATAGAAATCCAGGAAAGGGAACTCACCGACGAAGAGAAGCAGTCGCAGACGGACAGAGACAGCATGTTCATCCTCAACGACTGGGCCAAGGACTGGTTTCAGAACCAGCTGAACAACTCCCCCATGGGACGAGCCGTGGGGATGGCATATTTCCACAACAGAGGCTTCCGCGACGATATCATCGCACGCTTCCAACTGGGATTCTGCCCCGACCAGCCCAACCAATCCTTGGCACAGGACGCCCTCAAGGCAGGATATCAGGAAAAGTACCTGACCAACACCATCAACCAGAAGGACCCCCGACTGAGCCTGGGCACAGGACTCTGCCTGAAGAATGACAACGGGACGCTGCGCGACAGATTCCGAGGGAGGGTGATATGGCCCATCTTCACCGTCAGCGGACGAGTGGCAGGATTCGGAGGCCGAGTACTCGACTCTGCCACCAAAGGAGTCAATGTGAAATACCTCAATTCGCCAGAGAGCATCATCTACAGCAAGCGCAAAGAACTCTTCGGACTCTATCAAGCCAAGGAAGCCATCAGGAAGCGAGACCTATGCTATCTGGTGGAGGGATACACCGACGTGATGGCCATGCACCAGCACGGAGTGGAAAATGTGGTGGCATCATCGGGAACAGCACTCACCACCGAACAGATAAGGCTCATACATCGCATGACCAACAACATCACGGTCATCTACGATGGAGACGAAGCAGGCATACACGCCAGCGAGAGAGGAATAGACATGCTGCTGGCCGAAGGGATGAACGTCAAGCTGCTACTCCTGCCCGACGGAGACGACCCCGACAGCTTCGCCCGTAAGCATACAGCCACAGAATACCAGCAATACCTGAGCAAGCACCAGACGGATTTCATACAGTACAAAACGGCTCACCTCATGCAGACAGCCAAGGATGACCCCAACCTGATGGGAAAACTGGTGCACAGCATAGCGGCAAGCATAGCAGCCATTCCCGACGAAATCACCCAGGTGGCCTATACACGGCAGGCATCACAGATACTGCAGATGGAAGAGCGGCTCATCGCCAATGCCGTTCTCAAGCAACGCAGAGCCATAGAAGAGGAGAAGCGCAGAGATTCAGAGAGAGAGGCCCGAAGAGCCTCATATCAGACGGGCACCCCCCTGGCAGAACAGCAACAATCACAGACCGGTACCCCAAACAGCACCTCCATCCATACCGGCAACACACTCACAGAGGAGGCACAGCCCACACCACCCTATGCCACTCCTCTGCACTCCGCCCACTCAGAAGCAGACAGCAAGGCCAGCAACGCAGCCCCCAGAAACATCTCGCAGGCAGAAATCAACCGCGAACGTGAACTCATGCGACTGCTGATGACCAAGGGCGAAACCATCGTGTGCATAACAGAGAACGAGGATCAGCAAGACATCAAGCTTACAGCCTTCGAATTCGTTTCCAACGGACTCCAGGAAGACAACATCCAACTGTACTTCCCTCTGTACAACCGCATTCTCGACGAGGGACTCAAGCACCTACACGACGAAGGATTCACAGCAGAAAGATTCTTCGCCCATCACCCCGATGCTCAGATAAGCACTCTCTCCTTTGAACTGACCGAGGACAAAGAACCACTCAGCAAGATACATTCCGATGCTCCAGAAGAGCAACGCTATGACGACAACGTCATCATGCTGGTCAATAGCATCAAGCTCTATCATGCTAAGATGGAAGCCGCATCACTATGCGAAAAACTCAAGAGAATCAATCCCAAGGACAACCCTGAGGAATACCGACAATTATTCCAAAACTACGTTCTCAAAGACAGCCAAGTAAAAAGGCTTGCCAAGGAATGTGGAAACAAGGTGGTCATCAACTGAGAAACTTCTGAGCCGCAGGGGGACCGTAATCCTCCTCCCCCCATCGCCGCCGATGTCGCTCCCTCAGAGAGAGAGAAAGAGAGAGAAGAAAAGCACTCATCCCTTTCACCATTCACAGGAAAGTTGTACCTTTGCCGCAGATTCCAGGCTCCGTAGCTTAGCTGTATAGAGCGTCAGATTCCGGTTCTGAAGGTCGAGGGTTAGAATCCCTCCGGAGTCACCACAAATCCAGTAGGAGGCAGGCACACATCACAGGTGTTTACCTCCTACTTTCCTTTTATATATAAGTCTTACCAGAACAGCCGTGAAAACGGCTCTGTAGATATTCCGTGGGGAATTATAGAACTAGTCCTGCGGCATCGGTGCCCCCACTAAATATCGGCTGAACCGTGAAAACCAGGGCGCAGCAGAAATCTCCTGGAGCAGGGGGATGAGCATTGCACATTGCAAATACCTTGACTTTACCTTTTTACCTTTTACCTTTTTACCTTTTGAGGAGGACAGGGACGGAGGACCTGGAAGAGGGAAACTCACACTTCGGTTACTGGGAGGGGGGAAAGATTCCTAAATGAAGGCGTTTTCAGATGCTTTGGTTTTGACAATGTAAGAACTTCTCAACTTCAAACAGCCAGTCAAGAACAAAGCAACGGGGAAATGCCCCTGTAAGGTGTATGCAATATGCACGATTCCCGGTCGGTAAGTCAAGAAAAAACAGAGTTACCGATAAGGAATCGGAAGGTTTTGCTTACCTTTACACAAACTTAAACCCAAATCGGTCATTAGAATAAAAACCTATCATTTTCTAATGACCGCCATTAGAAAAACAGTTTTGTATATGCTTGACTCATAAATACTTACTAACTTTACCACGAAAATAGTATATACTCCGATGCGAAACTGTGACATAAAGTTCGTAAATAAGGAAATAACACCTTTTGGTGGTCTTTCCCTGTTCTTCAAAATGCTTGAGAAATGCCATTTTGAAGAGCATGTTATACAATGTGGTATTCCATTGCAAGGTTCCAACCGTGGCTACAAACCAATCCAGTTGATATT
>OBLI01001165.1_pt1 | contig 26451 bp, 19 predicted proteins | sample 1519701 | NCBI WGS metagenome assembly OBLI01 (sample SAMEA3663005, study PRJEB22513) | pig gut metagenome | biome: pig gut; feature: pig-associated habitat; material: faeces | place: France | collected 2012 | reverse complement strand
AACTGGCTCCCAGGCACGGTTTCCTGGTTCAAAATCGCGCAATAATGCGCTACACTCTGATTGTTGCAAAGTAACTATAGAATTGAGCGCTCATACGGCCGCAACAATCAGAGTATTTTTGCCCCCTAGGAACCGTTTCTTCGCGCAAACTTTCTTAAATTATTTATAATGCGTTTGTCCTGATTATCAATCTATTTATGTATCCAAAATGGAAATTATCATATATAATTAGCGGAAGAAAATAAGGCTGTTGGTACAAAATTATGCACAAGGGGGACTCTATGAGATTTACAAAATCATACAAATTTAAGTTTATCGCATTCATATCATTTTTTATCATTCTCATTTCTGTTATTACAACAATGGTCGCAATCAACAATATAAAGTCAACTGCTTTTTCTGTTTTTTCTTCCCAGGGAGAATCTTTAGTAAAAAGAGCTTTATATAAAATCGACGCGGACAGATTTTCAGAGCTTGCTGAAACACTTGATGACTCTCATCCGTACTATAAAGAATTATATCAGGAACTTAGAATTATAAAATCACAGACTCAGTGCAAATTTCTTTACACAATGGTTCCAAGCGGAGGAAACAATTTTACATACATTGTAGACGGAAGCACAACACGCGTTGACACAGACAATTTTTCTCCAATAGGAACTGTTGAAGACTTATCTAGTTACGGTGAATATCCGCATATTGTATTGCAGGAAAAAGAAATCGTTATATCAGATTTTAAAAAACAAAAAGACTGGGGATGGCTAATTACAGCTTATGCTCCGATTATAAAGGACAATAATGCAATTGGATTTGTTGCCTGCGATTTTGATGCTGTTGCAATTCTTAAACTTATAGAGCAAAGCCAGATTACAATGTCGATTTGCTGCCTTGCGCTTTTTATAATCTGCATAGGAATTTTATATCTATGGATTTCTTCATTTTTCAAGAAGCTTACAGCAGTTTCATCAAGAATGAACGAAATTGCCGGCGGAGAAAGCGACCTTACTGCCAGAGTTTTAGAGTCAGGTGAAAACGAACTTACAGAAATTTCAAGAGCTTGCAACAGAATAATTGAAAATCTTCAGAAAATGATTATTTCTGAGAAAACAGCCGTTTCAAAGTTAAGCGAAAATTCAAATGTGCTTTTAAACCATACGCACGAAACAACAAGCTTAATTGAAACGGAAAGTCAATTAATAGAAGATATTTACTCAAAGGCAAAAGAGCAGACTGAAAAAACTCAGGAAGCAAACGGAACCATCGATGATGTTGTAACTTCCGTGATTGAGCTTGACGAAAAAGCAAAAAATCAGCACGTGGCGATTCAGAATTCCACAGATGCCGTTAGCCAGATTACAAAAAACATAGAAGAAATCAACAAAAAAATTTTTGGAATCAACAGTGAATACGAAAATATTGTTCAAAAATCCAATGACGGAAAGCAATGCCAGTCCGAAGTCACAAAGAAAATTGAAGCGATTCAGGAACTTGCGACTAAGCTTTTTGAAGCGAACAAAGTGATTTCCGAAATTTCTGCACAGACAAATTTGCTTGCCATGAACGCGGCAATTGAAGCGGCGCACGCAGGAGAAGCGGGAAAAGGATTCAGTGTAGTTGCAAACGAAATCAGAACACTTGCAACAAATTCCGCCTCCCAGACAAAATCGATAAAAGAACTTGTAGAAAACATTGAGTCGGCTGTAGAACAGATGGTTTCAGCTTCTACAAATTCTACAAAATCATTTGAAGCGCTGGAATCAAGCATAAAAAGCATGAATACTTCAATTCAAAGTGTATGCGAAAAAATGAATGAACAGAATTCAGAATCAAGCAAAATCAAAAGCATGATGCAAATTCTTCATGAAGATTCCAATGCTATTTCTGTTTCGTCCGGACAACTCAAAATAAAAAATTCGCTTCTTGAAGAGCAGGTTTCAATTCTTCAGGAAAAAGCCTCAGAAATTCTTGACGGCTCAAGCACCGCTTCTGAAAACCTTGAAAAGATGAAAAATTTTGCCGGAAAAGTAAATTCACATTCAGAAGAAAACCTTGAGCTTTCTGAATCTGTAAAGAAAATTGTTGACAGCTACAAAACTGAATAAAAAAAAAGCTAGTAAAAAAAAGGAATAAAAATGTCTCTTGAAAATGATTTAAAGGACAAGCTCAATCCAGAGCAATACAAAGCTGTGTCTACAATTGAAGGACCGATTTTAATAATTGCAGGCGCAGGCTCTGGAAAAACCCGCGTAATCACTTACAGAATCGCCAATATGCTTGAAAAAGGAATTCCGCAAAGCCAGATTCTTGCGCTCACTTTTACAAACAAAGCCGCAAAAGAAATGGAAGAGCGCATAAAAGAGCTTACTGGAAAAAAACTGAACAATCTTACAGTCAGCACTTTTCATGCATTTGGAGTCCGAATTTTAAGACAGGAAATTACAAAGCTTGGCTACCGGGAAAATTTTTCAATTTATGATGAAACCGACAAAAAAGCTCTAATAAAAGAAAGCGGACGTGAACTGAAATTTTCAGCAGACGCAATGGATCTTTATAAAATAAGCACATTGTTCAGCGATATAAAAACCGGACGCAAAAGCTGGAATTCCGAAAGCGATATGTACAGAAGCCTTTACGAAGAATATCAGTCTGGGCTTAAGCTTTTCAATTCCGTTGACTTTGACGACTTGATTGTGCTCCCGATAAAACTTTTTAAAGAGAACCCAGAAGTTTTGGAAGCATACAGAAACAGATTCCGCTACATAATGGTTGACGAATTTCAGGACACAAGCCATCAGCAGTACGAAATGATGCATCTTCTTGCAAACAAAAATATCGCGGTCGTTGGCGATGACGACCAAAGCATTTACAGCTGGCGGGGTGCGGACTTTCAGAATATAATCAATTTTGAAAAAGATTTTCCTGATGTTACTGAAATAAGACTTGAGCAGAATTATCGTTCAACTGGCACAATTTTGGCGGCGGCAAACGGAGTAATAAAGCACAACACAAACCGCAAAGACAAAGAACTTTGGAGCGGAAACGGAAACGGAAAACCAATCGAGCTTTATTCGCCGGAAAACGAAGCCGCAGAAGCTGACTTTATTGCAGAAGGAATTCTTGGAATCAGCGTAGACGAAAAACGCAACTATGACGACTTTGGAGTTTTAATCCGGGCAAACACACAAAGCCGTGCAATTGAAGAAGCTTTTCTTGAAAACAACATTCCATATACAATGAGCGGTGGTACAAGTTTTTTTGAGCGAAAAGAAATAAAAGACATTATCAGCTATCTGCGCGTAATAGCAAACCATGACGACGACATAAATCTTTTGCGCATAATAAACACACCGCGGCGTGGAATCGGAAAGGCTGCAATCGAATCGATAAACAAAGTCGCTTCAACAATGAATTTTTCTCTTTGGGAATCCATTCAGGCAATTTTGTCATCTTCGGAAGAGGAATGCCCTGTAAGTGAAAAAACAAAAGCGGATTTTGAAGCCTTTTCAAATATAATAGAAAATTCCAAAAGCATGCTTTCTGGAAAAGGACTTGCAAAAAAAGTTCGCGCTTTAGTAGATGAAATAAATTATTTTGACTACTTGATTTCAGAAAATCCCAAAAGCGAAAAATCCGCAAGGTTCAAATACATGAACATCGAAAGCTTAATCAAGAGCATGGAGCAATGGGAAAACAATCCAAACTATGACGACACAAGTCTTTACGCATATTTAAACAGAATCACTTTAATTTCACGGGACGACATGGACGATGAGCAGGACAAAGGCAAAGTGAATTTAATGACAATCCACGCAAGCAAGGGGCTGGAATTTCCAGTTGTATTTATTGCCGGAGCGGAAGAAGGTCTTATGCCTCATGCCCATGCTGTAGAAGAGGGCGGAGATGCGGCGATTGAAGAAGAACGGCGGCTTTTTTACGTTGCAGTTACAAGAGCAAGAGACAGGCTTTTAATTTCCTCATGCTCACACAGAAGAAAAATGACATCCACAGTTGAATGCGAGCCGAGCCGCTTCCTTGATGAAATTCCAAAAAATCTTGTTGAGTATCACGAGCCTTCAAAAGAAGTGGATGCAGAAACAGCCCACGAGCTTTTGCAAAACATGCTGAAAAACATGGCAAAGCCAAGAGTTCCAAAGATTTAACAGTTCCAAGCAAGATTGATATTTGCAAATGCAAAGTTCTTGTGTTATAATGAAAAAATGCGAATAATTTTATCGAGAACAGTTTTTACTATTTTAACGGCAGTATATGCACTGGCATTTTTTTCTTGCGCAACTTCGCCTAAGAATTCGGAATTCCTTAAAGTTGAAGACAAGCAGACTCCGCCGCCATTGCTGACAGAACTTCCTGTTATTGAATATTCTGGAATCGGAATAAAATATGAAGTTGAGTCCATGCTGCTTCATCACTTTCTTGTTGTTCAAGACAAAGATGCAAGCGGACAGTTTGCGGCGCGGCTTCTTGATGAGGCGGCAACAGCTAAACTCAAGGTAAAGTTTCCGGCCGGAACTTACGAATGCCTTATAAAAGAAAAAGCCACAGATTCCGACCACAGCGCATTTTATGTTTATATTGACAACACGCCTTTCCGCGTTTATCCAAGCAATCCGCCGTTAGGAACCTGGGAACTTACAACAAGAGCGCCAATTTATTTTACAATTGACGAGCCGCGCACAATTCTTATCACAATTCAGGCGAATTCCGAGCAAAAAACTGGTGATGTCGGAATGAACTTAGACTTTATACAGTTCGTAAAAAGGCAGTAACCAGCATTTTTATGCATAAGAAAAGCCTCATTTTCGTGAGGCTTTTTCTTTAGCTTTATCTTGACTTGTAGTTAGCGTCTATCCATTTTGTGTATTCGCCGCTAAGAATGTGGTTAACCCATTCTGTATTTTTTAGATACCAGTCAACAGTCGCATTCAAGCCTTCCTCAAAAGTCATTTTGCGCTGCCAGCCAAGCTCAGTTTTTATTTTTGTACAGTCAATCGCATAACGCTTGTCATGTCCCGGACGGTCTTTTACATAAGTGATTGTTTTTTCAATTTCAGAAGCAGGCTTTCCGAGTTTTTCAGCAGAAAGCTCAATCACTTTATGAAGAAGCTTTATATTCTGCCATTCATTTTCTCCGCCAATGTTATATTTCTGACCAGTGCGCCCTTTGTTTACAATAAGCCAAACTGCGCGGTTGTGATCTTCAACATAAATCCAGTCGCGGATATTGTCGCCTTTGCCATAAACAGGAAGAGGCTTTCCGTCGCGGATATTGCTAATCATAAGAGGCAGAAGTTTTTCAGGGAACTGATAAGGCCCGTAATTGTTTGTGCAGTTACTTAAAGTAAGCGGCAAACCATAAGTATGGAAATACGCCATTGCAATATGGTCAGAACTTGCCTTGCTAGAAGAATACGGAGATCGAGGATCATAAGGAGTTGTTTCTGTAAAATATCCTGTTTCACCAAGTGAACCGTAAACTTCATCTGTTGAAATATGATGAAAAAGAACATCATCCCTGAATGTTCCGTCCGGCTTTTTCCAAAAACTGCGGGCAACATCCAAAAGTGTAAAAGTTCCCATTACATTTGTTTTTATAAAAGTTTCAGGTCCCAAGATAGAACGGTCAACGTGGCTTTCCGCAGCAAAATGAATGATTGTGTCAATGTCATACTGCTTTAAAATCCGCTCAATTTCCGGGCGGTTGCAAATATCCACTTTTTCAAAAAAATAACGCTTTCCGCCGAATTTTTCCTCAACATCTTTTAAGGACTCAAGATTTCCGGCATAAGTAAGGCAGTCAACATTCACAACATTTCCGCTAAAATCTGCATCATTAAAAAGATTTCCATTCGCTGAAGAAAGTCCAAACAAATAGTGAATAAAATTCGAGCCGATAAAACCTGCACCGCCAGTTACAAGAATATTTTTTAGTTTGCGCATTTTATTTTCCCTGCCATTTTCCATTTAAATCAAAATAATCCGCATCAAAAGAGAATGCCAGATGTTTTTTGTCTTTTTCACTTAAAAGTGGAGTTTCTCCTGCGCCAACAGACTTCCAGTCAACTCCAATTGAAGAATCATTCCACATCAAGCCGTCTTCATCTTCCGGATGATAAAAGTCCGTGCATTTGTAAGCAAAAACCGCCGAATCAGAAATCACATAAAATCCGTGGGCAAAGCCTTCTGGAATATAAAACTGATTTTGCTTTTCGCTGTCAAGGACAACTCCGTAATATTTTCCAAATGTAGCAGAACCTTTGCGCAAATCCACAGCAACATCAAAAACTTTTCCCTGCAATGAGCGCACAAGTTTTCCCTGAGGATGCCTTGTCTGAAAGTGCAGTCCGCGCAAAACGCCTTTTGACGAAGATGACTGATTGTCCTGAACAAATTTCATTTTTAGTCCGGCTTCAAAAAAATCTTTTTCACTGTAAGTTTCCAAAAAATATCCGCGGCTGTCTCCAAAGACTTTTGGCTGAATTTCATAAAGTCCTGCAAATTCTGTTCCGTCAGAAGAATAGCATTTTTTAAAGTCGAACATCAGTTTGCACCTGCGATATATTCAAGATAACGGCCGTATTCTGTTTTGTAGCCTGAAGCAAGAGACAAAAGCTCTTCTTTTGAAATCCATCCGTTGCGGAATGCAATTTCTTCAATGCAACTTACATACATTCCCTGTCGTTTTTGAATTGTAGCAATAAAATTGCTTGCTTCCAAAAGTCCGTCGTAAGTTCCTGTATCAAGCCAAGCCATTCCGCGTCCAAGCAGTTCAACAGAAAGCTCTCCTCTTGAAAGGAATTCATTGTTTATAGAAGTTATTTCAATTTCACCACGGGCAGAAGGTTTTACATCAGTGGCGATTTTTACAACGTCATTTGAATAAAAGTAAAGTCCCGGAACCGCATAGTTTGATTTTGGAACTAAAGGCTTTTCTTCAATTCCTAAAACCTTTCCAGATTTATCGAATTCAACAACTCCGTAAGCTGAAGGCTCTTTTACATAATAGCCGAAAATCACACTACCCTTTCCAGATTCAACAGTTTCTTTTGCGCGCTTTAAAGTTGAAGTGAAAGACTGTCCGTAAAAAATGTTGTCGCCAAGAACCAATGCAACACTGTCATCTGCAATAAAATCTTTTCCAATAATAAAAGCATCAGCAAGTCCGCGCGGCTTTTCCTGAACTTTATATTCAAATTTCATTCCAAGCCAGCTTCCGTCTCCAAAAAGCTCCTTAAATAAAGGTAAATCTCTTGGAGTTGAAATTATAAGAACTTCTTTTATTCCCGCAAGCATAAGGCAACTTAACGGATAATAAATCATCGGTTTATCATACAACGGAAGAATCTGCTTTGAAACAGCTTTTGTGATTGGATAAAGTCTAGTTCCAGAACCGCCTGCTAAAATAATCCCCTTCATTTTAAACCTCTAAAAATTTATTTTCCTTCGTCCCATGCTTTTTTTATTAAGGAAACAGCATTTTCATCATTCTTAATATTTTCAATTGCATTCAAAAGAAACGCTGTAAAAACAAAAATAAAGAATGCGGCAAAAGTTGCAACTATAAATTTAATTGTGCGGCCCGCAGGATCTGTAATTACAAATGCATCATCCAAAAATTGCACAAACATGTCATGCTTTAACTTAAAAGCTTTTATATCAGATGAAATATCAGCATAATTCGTAAAAGAAGAAGAAGAAGAAGAAGAAGAAGAAGAATTTTTTTCAGACAAGCCCACATCACCATATTTTTCAAGAATCATATCCGCATTATCTTCCAAAGTATTAATTTCTGGCATTAAATCAGCTTCAATATAATCAGATGCCATTTTTGCTATTTTCTTAATAAAATCATCAGCAAAATCTTCTTTTTCAATAGGAATTTTACAAGTAACAGCAATTGTATCAGCAATTGGAGATCTTTTTGCTACAAACTTTTCTTTATCAATCGCATCTTGAATCTGTTTATTATATGCACTAACAGAAGGAACTTTTTTTTCATCCGCAAAAATTGAAAATTCCCGCTGCGCATCCGCAAGCACTCTAACATCATTCATATAATTTGTTGCAGTCAACAAAATATCGTAATTAACAGAAAACGCGACACTACTAGGCAAACGTTCTGTTTTTAGCGCGTAAGAAATTGTAAGTGTTTTTTTATTCAACGAAGGAACAAATTTCGGCAGAACAAAAAGCCATGCAAAGGCGGCAAGCGCAACAGCAAGCGTTCCTATAACTACAAGTTTTCTATAGCGGATAAGAACCGCAAACAAGTCAATCAAAGAAATTTCATCTTCATTATTATTTTCGTACTGTTCAGTCATAAGTCTATTCTATTATTTATTATTTCAAAAATCAATAACAATTCAGTTTTAGTCAGTCAAACCGCTTTTAGGAATTCCAACACGGTTCAAGGGCCAGAATCTAAAGCAGGCTTTTCCAAGCATACGGCTTCTGTTTACATATTGAGGCGCAAGGCTTGTATAGTAAGTTACAGACATTGAATCCATTGGCGAAATTGAAATTAAAGTCTGCTCATAGCTATGGCGCATATCAAGAGAATTGTAGCGGTTGTCGCCCATCATAAAATAGCAGTTTTCTGGAATGTACTGAGCGTTTCCATTCTTGTCATTTGCAGGAAAAACAGGAAGATTTCTTAAATCCATTTCAAGAATGTAAAGGCAAAGTTCCTGAGCCGCCTTAAGATATTCCATGCGCACAGAATCAGTCTGCCATTTTGAAACAGGAATTTCCGAAGCTAAAAGGCTTGCATTTCTTACAAGAATCCTGCCGAATAAAAGCTTTGCCATTACATTGAGCCTAAAACTTGATTCCATATATGCGTCGCTTCCAAGCTGATTTGAAATATTATTTTCACGGTGCCAGCTGTTCAGAAACGAGTCAACCCAATCGGAGCCTCCTTTTACAGTTAAAAGCGAAATCGTTTCGTTGTTTATATTTGAAAACAAATTATAGACAAATAAATCCCGCGCTGAAAAAATTTCTTCTATAGATTTGCCTGAATTTTCTTTTGGACGCGCATAACGAGCAAATTCCTTGGAAAGTTTTTCGCATTCAGATTTTGCGCTGTTCAAGTCAAGAGTTCTGCGCTGCTCTTCAATTTTCAAAGTCGATTCAGCCTGTGATTCAGAAAGAGGAATTGTCTGTATTTTTGACTTTATCTTTGAAGAAAGCGGATTCAAATTCCAGGCAGCCCAAGAAGAGTCCTGCTCTACAGGCTTAAATTCCTGATTATCTTTTGTGCGCGAATAAAGAGTTCCGTCAAGCATATAAATCTGTTCGCCCGGAACTGCGGTTACACGCTTTACAAGAGGGTCGGCTTTTATTTCGCCGTGCTCATCTGTATTTGTCTTTAAAAGCGTAAGGCTGCACATATAAATAAACTGGCTGAAAAAAGTTTTCACTTCATTTTCACGGTCGCTTCCGTAATGCGGATTTCTAAAAACAACAATGTCGCCTCTCTTGTATTTTTGAAGATACGGAAATCCTGCGTTGCTAAGCGGAAACTTCGGACCGGCAAGAGATTTTAAAACAACAACTCTGTCTTTTATAAGAAAAGTCGGAACCATGCTTTCTGACGGAATTTCGTAAAGCTGAAAAATAAAAATGTTCAAAAGCATTATTGTAAAGACAGCCTGAAAAAGCGCGTCAATCCATTCAAGAATTTCAACGGCAACACGCTTTATTCCCTTTGGCTTTTTGCAAGGATTTGCCTTTAAAAATTCAGCCCAGCCGGAATCAAGAGACGCAATCCGTTTTTCAGCAAGAAAATACTGCGCCAAAAGAGAAAGAACTAGAATCATAATCCAAGCAAAAGCGCACAAAAAATCAAAGCCAGCAGGAAATCCAAATTTTCCAGAACGCTGAATAACAAAAGCCGTTATAAAAACAAAAGGCTCATACTGAAAAACACGGCGCACAGAATTCAAGCGGCGCACTGATTTATTTTTTACAAGCTCAACGTATGAAGCAAAATAAAGAAGAACAGTAAATCCTGCGGAAAGAGGAAATGCCACGGCTGAAATATCCAGATGCATATAAAGACACAGAACAGAAAAAATTGCCGAGCAAATTAAATTAAGTTTTATAATCAACGAAAAATTTTTCATGCGGATATTCTATCACAAAACAAAATCAGTTGCCACAATTTCACCGCATGAAAAATTTATTCAAGCCGTTTAGAAACAGCTTTTATTTTTCATACTTTTTCAAAGCTTCTTCTTTTTCATGGATTTTTTCTTTAAGCTCTTTTATTGAAGAAAGTTTTTCAGAAACAACGATGGAATCTTTTGAAATTGAAATTCCGTCTTCCGCAAGCTGCTCCGCAACTGCCTGCCCAAGCTCCTGATATTTTTTTACAAGGCGGTTTTTCAGCTGAACAATATCAATTTTGTTAACGGACTTATCGCCAAATTCACTTATTGCAGAACCAGCTGATTTCAAACCTTTCTTAGAAACTTCAACACTTTTGTCAAGATACTGCTTTAGAGTTTTTGCAAACAACTTTTTACTAGAAGAAGTTTCTTCTGTTTTTTTCTCCTCATTGATTTCTTCTGACATTTTTCGCCTCCGATTTATTTCAATATATTTTATTGTAATTGCCATTCTCCATATTCGTCAATAAGTTCAGTCTTAAAACTAGGCATTGGATGCCATGAAATCGCAAAAGTTATATACGGATGATAATCATAAGTTTTTGAGCCGCTTCCATTTGTAACAAGGCGAGGCTTAAACGAAATTGAGCCTGTCATATCCCAGTCATGCAGATTTCTTGTAATGCTGACTTTTAAAGTCTTTAGCTTGAACCCGGAGGAACGTCTGTTAAGCTGGTCTGAATCATAAAACTGACCATCTCCCCAGAAAGCAAAAGAATTCCACAAGTCAACAAACATATTTTCTTCGCCGGAAATAACATTGTCGTATTTTGTGAATCTTTGGAAATATCTGAAAATAACATTGTTTTGAGTTTCCGCGCTGAATGACAGTTCAAATGCATCATGGATTTTAAAAGTCAAAGACGGAACAAACCTAAAATAACTGTTTGTAGGACGGACGCAGTCATAGACAATTCCAGCTGTAAGAGAAGGTGCCCAGGTAATCCGCTTTTTCCAGTACTTGAAATTTTTCCCGGAAGTTGAATACGCAAGGCTTAAAGTGTAAGGAACAAAATCCTTGTCTTCTTTTGCAACCCAGCCTTCGCTTGAATCAAAATAATAGCAAGTCGTGTACTGCATTATGTACGACAGCTGAAAATCGTTCCAAGAAAAAGAAAGCTTCATTGAGTCCGAACGCTTTTCTTCCATTTCATAATTAAAGGATTCTGAAAACAAAAGTTTTCCGTTAAAAAATTTCAGCGTGGCGGACTGCTTAAAAGGATTCCAAACAAAATTGTCAGTGTCTTCGTTTTCCTGTTTTATTCCGACTTCCGCAGAAAGACTCGCATAAGGAAAAGAAAAAGCGGCGTTGAAAGTGTACTCATCAAGCTGCGGCGGAAGATTTGAAGTCAACGTCAGGGACTGCGAAAAATCATCTGTTTCTTTTGCGGCAAGTTTTGCACTCACTGTATGGGAAGTTACTGTTTCTTCATCAGTGAGTTTCATAACCGCGTATTCCCATTCAGGCTTTTCAGCGTCTCCAATAAATTCAGTCTTGATAATTTTTATAGAAGATTTCCATGCAATGCTCGAATCCTTGAATATATCAGAATAAGCAAATGGATTTATAGAAAAATTATTGTCATTTACCAAATCCATTTTTTTAGCTTTGTAGTCCGAAAGCTTTACCGAATTTTTTGAAGTCTCGGATGTGTAGCCGTCAAGATTCGGGTGGCTTTGATAAACAGGATTGAATGTAAAATCATTTTTTGAATACACAAACGGATTTCTAAATCCCAGCTCGCTTGAAATTGTAGCAGGAACTTTTATCTGATAATAAGTTGAATAAAAATTTCCCCATTCAAAATCAGAAGGCTCAAGCAAGTCAGAAGAATTATAGTTAATTTGGGATGTAAACTGCGGAACTATTGAATAGCCAAGCTTGTATTCAATTCCCTTTATGTCAACAATATTTTCTTTTGGTTTTGGCGCAAGTTCCTGTATAGAAAAAGCAAGCACATCATCTTTTTCTTCATCTGATTTTCCTTGCTGCTCATCTTTTTCTTCTGAATTTTCTGGAATAGATTCTTTTTGCTTTGGACTTTTTAATTCTTCTGGAATTTCAAGTTCTATCGGAAACGAAGGCGAATCGAATTTTTCGTAATTTTTTTCAAACGGATATTTAAAAATAGTTCCTTCAATTTTTGCTGCGATTTTAAATGGAACAACTTGAGATGGATAAAAGAACGAACGCTCCGGGCTGTAAGTGCGCCAGTCAAATGCAGCAGAAGAGAAATCAGAATCAGTTCTGGACTTGGAATCAAATGAAATATCCGCCGACAAATTTGTAATAGACAAAGTTGAAATAAACGGCTTTACAAAATCCGGCAGAGGAACAGAATAAGAAGCATTTGCAGTCCATTCAAATGAAGAAGTCTGGGCAGAAGTATCTTCTGTGTCATTATCATCAGTTTTTGTCTGACCCAAAAGAAAATTTATCCAATCAAGATATTCAGACCTCTTTTCAAAATCTTCCGTAAAAAACGGATCGCTGTAAACCGGCATGGAAAGACTTAATGAAAACGGCTTTTTTATAGAAGCTTTTAAAAGTCCTTTATAGCGGAATGGAGATTCAATTCCAAGAAAATTAGATTTGTCCTTTTCTATTTTTCCAGCTGAAGAATAAGGAGTATATTTTCCACCCGAATAAAAAACTGTATTTGTAAACGCAAGCTGCGTTCCGGCTTCAATCGAAGAAATGTAGTCCGAAGAAGACGGCTTGTAAATGCCAGAAAGTCCAGTTGCAAATCCCATGTTCGCATAGTAATCCGCTGTGAACTTTAAATAGCTTGAAGGGTCTCCTTTAAAATCTTCATCCAAATTGTGCAGAACAAGTCCTTCCCTTTTTTGCTCCTTTAAAGTTGAAGGACGCATGAAATTGAAAATTCCTGCCGCAAGATTGTCATCGGAAGAACTGTCATCCTCTTGCAAAGGTTTTCTTCCAAGCAAATAAGTTGTAGTCTGAAAATAATATCCAAACCGCTCGTCATATCCAAACGCCGGGTTAAACAAAAGCTCATCCTTTGGATAATAAAAAGCCGGAAGATACAAAACCGGAATTTTTCCAACATAGACAACCGCATTCAAAAACGCAAACTCGCCTCCGGGAAGAAGCCAAATTCTTGAAGCCTTTACTTTCCAATGCGGATCTTCATCATCACAAAAAGTAAGCGCGGCATTTTTAAATGCAACAGAGCCGGAAGAATCTCTGCCAAAAATTTCAGAAGCAACAATCATTGTTGAGCCGGACGGAAGACTCAAAGCTCCGTTTCCCGCATTGAAAATTCTTCCATTGTCAAAAACACCTTCCAAAGTACCTGTGTTAAGCAAAACTGTTGAAGCAGAAATTTCCTGCTCGTCTCCACTGGTGCCAGACTTTAAAATGCGCACATTTCCTTTTGCATAAAGCATTTGTGTTGAACGATTAAAAGTTACATCGTCAGCTTTTATTTCTGTTTTTGATTTTTCTTTTTCAACAGAAAGCTTTACATTTCCAGAAAGGTGAATTTCATCTTCGCTTGTATTTTCATTTTTTTTGTATTCTGAATAATTTGCGCTCATAATTGTTACAACTGTAACTTCGCTTTGAGAAAACGCAGGCTTAAATAAAAAAAACAAAGCAAGCAAAAAAAAAGCAGTTCTTTTTCCGAAAGATGAAAGACAAAAAAACATTTTTACAAAAGCCTGTCTCTTTCTTTTTCGCGTTCAAGAAGCCGGGAAACATATTTTCCTGTGTAGCTTTCTTTTGACTTTGCAACTTCTTCTGGAGTTCCTGTCGCAATAACAGACCCGCCGCCGCTTCCTCCTTCAGGACCAAGATCAATCAAATAGTCCGCCTGGCAGATAACATCAAGATTATGTTCAATCATCACAACAGAATTTCCTTTGTCAACAAGTTTTTGAATAACGCCCATAAGCTGCTTTATGTCAACAAAGTGAAGTCCGGTCGTAGGCTCATCTAAAATATATAAAGTTTTTCCAGTTGAAGGACGTGAAAGTTCAGATGCAAGTTTTACACGCTGAGCTTCTCCTCCGCTCAAAGTAAGCGCATTCTGTCCAAGCTGAATATAGCCAAGACCAACACTTTTTAAGGTTTCAAGTTTTCTTGCAATATGCGGAATTCCAGCAAAGAAATCGGCGGCTTCTTCAATCGTCATGTCAAGAACATCGCTTATGGACTTTCCCTTGTAAAGGATATCCAAAGTTTCCTGATTGAATCTTTTTCCGTGGCAGACATCGCATGGAATAAAAACGTCAGGAAGAAAATTCATTTCAATTGTCAAAGTTCCAGCTCCCTGGCAAGCCTCGCATCTTCCGCCTTTTACATTGAAAGAAAAACGTCCGCTCTTGTAGCCCTTTGCCTTTGCTTCTGGAATACTTGCGTAGAGCTCGCGGATTTTATCAAACACACCGATGTAAGTTACAGGATTGCTTCTCGGAGTTCTTCCAATAGGGCTTTGGTCTATGCTGATCACTTTGTCAATATTTTCCAAGCCTGAAATTTTTTTGTATGCGCCAACCGGAAGCTCGCTCTTCATAATTTTATTGCTGATTGCAGGAAACAAAACATCATTCAGCAAAGTTGATTTTCCGCTGCCAGAAACTCCCGTTATGCAAGTAAAAGTTCCAAGCGGAATTTCAACGCTTACATTTTTCAAGTTGTGCTCTGTAACATTTTGAATTTTTATAAAGTTTCCGTTTCCAGTTCTTCTTTGCTTTGGAATTTCCATTCTGATTTTTCCTGCAAGATACTGGCCAGTAAGGCTTTCTGGAATTTTCATAACTTCCTGCGGAGTTCCTGCCGCCATGATTTTTCCGCCGTGGACACCAGCTCCAGGACCAATGTCAACAAGATAATCCGCGGTAAGCAAAGTCTGCTCGTCATGCTCAACAACAATCACCGTGTTGCCAAGATTTCTAAGATACAAAAGAGAATCAATAAGCCGCTGATTATCCCGCTGATGCAGACCAATCGAAGGCTCGTCCAGAATATACATAACCCCGGTAAGACCTGAGCCAATCTGAGTTGAGAGCCTTATGCGCTGCGCCTCGCCTCCGCTTAAAGTTGCAGCCGAACGCTGAAGCGTAAGATATTCAAGCCCAACATTTTTCAAGAACGAAAGGCGTGATTTTATTTCCTTTAAAATTTGCGCGGAAATCTTTTTTTCTGTTTCAGAAAGCTCTAATTTTTCAAAGAAGTCTATGGTTTCTGTAACAGAAAACTCGGTCAAGTCCCAGATATTTTTTCCGCCGACAGTAACGCCAAGAGATTCCGGGCGAAGACGTTTTCCATGGCAAGACGCACACTCTTTATGCGACATAAATTTTTCAAGAGATTCCCTTGCATTTTCTCCCCAAGCTTCATTGTAGCGGCGGCGCAAATCACCGAAAATTCCAAGCCAAGGACGATTGTAAGAACTTGTTCCCTCACCGCTTTGCTTTTTGTAAACCCACTTTATGTTTTTCTGCGCGTCTCCGTTCCACAAAAAATCAGTCTGCTTCTTTGTAAGATCCTTCAGCGGAGTTTCAAGAGTAAAGCCTGCTTCATTTGCAACAGCCTCGAACATCGCATGGTTCCAGGAACTTTCAGGATTGTAAGCCTGAATTCCGTACTCATTAAATGAAAGTGAAGAATCCGGCGCAATCAAATTTTTGTCGTATTCCATTTTTTCGCCAAGACCAGTACAGTCGGGGCAGGCTCCAAACGGATTGTTAAAAGAGAACATCCTAGGCTGAAGCTCTGGAATAGAAATTCCGCAGTCAGGACAGGCATTTTTCTGTGAAAAGAAAACTTCCTCTTCTATAAAATCCGCGGCAGAATCAACAGACTTTCCTTTTGCAGAAATCTCATGCACAACATTTTCATAAGCCTCATCAGTCTTATTTACGCGGCGCAAAACAATTATAACACCGTTTGAACTTTGAAGCGCAGTTTCAACTGAATCGGCAAGACGTTTTCTAATTTCAGGCTTTAAAACTATGCGGTCAACAACGATTTCAATTGTGTGCTTTTTCTGCTTGTCCAGTTTTATGGAATCTTCAAGCTCAACCATAAGCCCATCAATTCTAGCGCGCGCAAAGCCAGATTTTTTTGCGTCGTCAATAACTTTTTGATGCTCACCTTTTTTTCCGCGGATAACAGGAGAAAGAATTGTAAGTTTAGTTCCCTGCGACCAAGAAAGAATTGTTTCTATAATCTGGTCAACCGACTGTTCCTTGATTTCCCGACCGCAATTCGGACAGTGGGGTTTTCCAATTCTTGCATACAGAAGGCGGTAATAGTCATAGATTTCTGTTACAGTTCCAACCGTTGAACGCGGATTTTTATGGGTTGTCTTTTGCTCAATTGAAATCGCAGGAGAAAGCCCCGTAATCAAATCCACATCAGGCTTGTCCATTCTTCCAAGGAACTGCCTTGCATAGGAAGAAAGACTTTCCATATATCTGCGCTGGCCTTCAGCAAAAAGAGTATCAAATGCAAGTGATGATTTTCCGCTGCCAGAAAGTCCGCTTATGGCAACAAGTTTATTGCGAGGAATTTCAACACTGATATTCTTTAAGTTATGCTCGCGCGCACCTTGAATTACAATTTTCTCATCGTTGAATGCGTTCATAGCCCTTTATTATAGAAGAAAAGCAGACAAATGAAAATGCCTGCATAAGTTCAAGTCAAAGCTAATATTCAGTTCTAGTTATGTTTCTAAGCCACTTTTTGCTCTTATAGAACGAGAACACCCAGGGCCACTTTACAAATTCGTCTAGGCACATAAAAAAGTAAACCCATACAACAGGAAGCTTGAATACAAAAGCTGTAAGAATTCCAGCTGTAATTCCATAGCCCCACATATCGATTGTGTCGCATATTAGACCGAATTTTGTGCATCCGCCCGCGCGGAAGATACCGGCAATAAGAGTTGTGTTAACAGCAGTTCCCATAACATAGTAGACATTTATAAAAAGCATCTGCTTTAAATAATGCATTGCCAAAGTTGAAAGCGAAGCGTATTTTAGAACAAACGGAATTGAAATAAATATCAAAAGTCCGCCAAACGCCCCTGTAATAACTGTAACTTTAAGAAATTCCTTTGCACCTTTTTCAGCCTCGTCAATCTTATCCGCGCCAATCAAGTTTCCTACAATAATGCCGCCGACCGCAGCAACAGCATAGCAGAACACAGTGGCAAAGTTGCGCACAACACATACAATCGAATTCGCAGCCACAACATCAGAGCCAAGCCGCCCCATGATTGCAACGTAAGCAGAAAAAGCCGCGCCCCAGGAAACATCATTCAGCAGGGCAGGCAAAGACATCTTAAAAAAATCCTTGGCAAGAGAGCTGCTTTTTATAAACATATAGGAAAACTTAAGTCTTATGTCCTTACTCCGGGCCGAAACAATAAAGCACCCTACAACACAAACAGCCTGAGAAATGCAAGTAGCAAGAGCAACTCCGCGGATTCCCATTTTTTCAATTCCAAAAAATCCAAAGATAAAAACCGCGTTAAGAATGATGTTCAGGAAAAATCCCACACCGTTAAAGAATGTTGCCACCGAAACATGATTCGCGCTTCTAAGCATAGAAAAGTAAGTATTTGAAACCGCCCACAAAAGATAGAACACCCAGATTATGCGAAGATATTCCGCGCCTTCTGAAATCAAAACCGGATCAGCCGTATAAACGCGCATAAGTTTTTCCGGGAACAACGATGCGCCAACAGAAAAGGCAACCGCAACAGCAAGCGAGCATTTAAGCGCAATCCCTTCAATTGCCTCAAGAGCCTTAAAATCTTTTTTACCAAAATACTGAGCCGCAAGAAGAATAGAGCCTGAGCTTATTCCCGAATAAAACATAAAGACAAGCCCCGAGTACTGAGTTGCAAGAGAGCCTGCCGCAATAGCGTCCTGACCTACACTGTTAAGCATTATAACATCCACAGAGCCCATCATGGCGGCGAATATATTCTGCAGAATAATAGGAAAAAGCATTTTAAGCGAATCTTTGTAAAATTGTTTGTTCATAATTTTCCCCAATTTATATTAGAAAATATATATAACATTTGTTCTAATATAATGCAACCTATAGCAAACAGATTGAGCAACAAATGCGCAAGATTAAGGAAAATGCCATCCAATCAAATTGAATAATGCCATAAAAAAAATAGCAACGATAAAAAAAACCGGGCAGATGCCCGGCACTTGTGGTAAATTTTTCAGACTAGTCAGAAAACAACGGAGTTGAAAGGTAGCGGTCTCCAGAATCTGGAAGAAGAGCCACAATAACTTTTCCTTTGTTTTCAGGGCGCTGGGCAAGAATCTTTGCAGCCTTTAGAGCAGCTCCGCTTGAAATTCCAACAAGAATTCCTTCTGACCGCGCAAAAGTTTTTCCTTCCGCAAAAGCGTCATCATTTTCTATGGCAATAATTTCATCATAAATCTTTGTATCAAGCGTTTCAGGAACAAATCCTGCGCCGATTCCCTGAATTTTATGAGAGCCGGCAGTTCCTTTTGAAAGAACAGGGCTTGAAGCAGGCTCAACAGCGACAACTTTTACAGCAGGATTCTTCGACTTTAGGAATTCACCTACGCCGGAAACAGTTCCACCAGTGCCTACGCCCGCAACGAAAATATCAACTTTTCCATCTGTCTGGCTCCAAATTTCAGGACCTGTAGTTTCACGGTGCGCTTTAGGATTTGCCGGATTTACAAACTGCCCGAGAATAACAGAGCCTGGAATTGACTCTTTAAGCTCTTCTGCCTTTGCAATAGCGCCTTTCATTCCTTTTGCGCCTTCGGTAAGAACAAGCTCCGCTCCATAAGCCTTTAAAAGATTGCGGCGCTCAACGCTCATTGTCTCAGGCAAAGTCAAAATAGCCTTGTATCCTTTTGCAGCGGCTACAGCGGCAAGCCCGATTCCTGTGTTTCCAGAAGTAGGCTCTATTATAGAAGCTCCAGGCTTTAGAATGCCTTTTTTTTCTGCGTCTTCAATCATTGCAAGGGCGATTCTGTCTTTTACGCTTCCGGCCGGATTCAGATATTCCAGCTTTGCAAGCAGAGTTGCGTTTTCAATGCCACTAGCCTTTGAGTAATTGTTGAGCTTTAGAATCGGTGTGTTTCCAATCAGTTCTACTACGCTTTCCTTAATGTCTGCCATATCCGGCCTCCTGAAAGTTTATATTCCTACTTAAAATATAGGTTTTATACAAGTATACTAACCTCTATTTCCTATTAAGTCAATGGGGTTTTTATATTTTATCATTCAAATTGCGCGTTTTAGATAGGTTTGCCCCAAATTTAAAAATGGATGAGCCAACTTCTTGCGCATAAGTGCGCCTTAGCCAGACATATTTTACTCTTGGACAGTCAGGATAAACTTTTTGTACGCAGAATATTCTACTTTTGTACGCTCAACAAAATCTTTTTGTACGCAAAATATTTTACTATTAGGCGATTAGGATAATACTTTTGTACGAAGAGTTTAACAAAATCTGCTTATATTACCCAGTCGCTTACACTTTCAGGCTTTAAAAGGTCGGAAATTTTTACGCTGTATAGATAGTTGGAAATTATAGTGTCCAGTTTTTCCCACATGGGGAGCGTCTTGCATTCTGCGGAACGTGGACAGGTTTCAGCGTTTTCTTCAAGGCAAGTAACAGGGGCTAAAGTTCCTTCCGTAAGTTTTAGGATTTCTCCAACGGAATATTCGTCAGCATCTTTTGTAAGCCTGTAGCCGCCTTTTTTTCCGCGCAAGCCTTCTACAAGACCAGCCTTAACCAAAAGAGCCACAATGCTTTCAAGATATTTCAGCGACACATCCTGATTCTCAGCAATGACATTCAATGGAACAAACTCGTCCTTTCTGTGCGAACAAAGCTCTATTATAACACGAAGTGCATAACGCCCTCTTGTTGAAATCAGCATAAACCGTAACCTCTTTTTTATTTTCCTATCTTACCACAAGGATTTTTAATTTTCAATGCGATTTTTTTAAGGAAAGACATTCTTCCGCCTCTTAAATTGCCCTTTAAATACTGCACTAAATGCCTCCTTATTAGTGCGCTCATCAACACCCATTTAGTGCAGTAATTGCCTCATTATTAGCGTATTAATCAACACCTTATTACTGTAGTATTGCTTTATTTATTTTTTGTTTGGATTCTTAGGGGGGAGTAGCCCTAATCAACGCTGGGAAAGACAGATGGTTTGGATGAAAGAAAACGGCTATAAAATTGATTCGCTTTCGAATTAGATGGTTGTCTTTCCTCCAAAAACTAAAAGGTCAAAATTCGAGTTTTGTAAATTTACTGTCATTGCCGTGCTTGACACTGCAATCTTGCTAAAAAAAACACAAGGAATTATCGGATCAAGCCTGATAATGACTAGAAATTTCAAGAAATCCTAAAATTCGACATTCGACCTAAAAAATGAAACTTAACGGCGTGAAATGTGTCTAACAAGGCATGGAAAACGGAATTAACACAGTCTCTGTATATGGAGATTCAATTTTAAAGGGCGCAGTTACAGGAACAGGAAGCGGGCACCTCTTTGACATAACAAAGAATGACAGCCTTTCACTTGCAGCTGCAAAACTAGGATTTAAGCTGAACAACCAAAGCGTATTCGGAAACATAATCACCAAAAGCTACAAGAGGTTTTTGCGTGATGCTGAGCGGAATGCGCTTGGCGACCTTGCAATAATAGAATCCGGCGGAAACGACTGCGACTATGACTGGGCGCAAGTATGCTCCGGGGAAAACTTAAATCCACGTGTAGGCATAGACGAATTTATAAGCACGATAGACAAAATGGCAAAAACCTGCCGACAAAACGGAACAACGCCGCTCATTATGACAATGCCGCCTCTTGTTCCAGACCGATGGCTTTTGCACATTTGCCGAGGATATGACGAACAAAAAGTAAAGGCGTTTGTGAACTCGGACATTATGACGCTGTACCAAAACCACGAAACATACAATGCGCATCTTGTTAAATACAGTTTTCAAAACAACGTGCAGATTGTGGACATGAGGCTTGCATTTCTTGAGTCCAAAAAAGACAAAGAGCTTATGTGCCAGGACGGAATCCACCCAAACGAAGCCGGCTACAGATTCATGGCGGAAATCTGGGAAAAAGAGCTTCCAAAAATCAAAAACGAGTTTCCAAAATAGTGAAATTTAAGTTTTTTGTTAATTTAAGCTAATCACTGTTCATTTTCTTGACTTTTTGAAATTGTTGCTTTATCATTTATAAAACTAAAAGGAGAAACAAAAACTTTATGGCTTTGTTTTTCTGAAAAAACATTGGAGGCTCTTATGTTTAAGGGTAAATTGGCTGCTGCAGTAGCTGTTGTATCATTGGCACTTGCTTCTAGCGCATTTGCTACAAAGGTTGGACCTGGTCTTGGTTATGTTGTTTTCGGAGATCAGAACGGACCTGTTTATGACTTGCTTGCCGCAACAACAAACGGCACATTCTGTTCACAGGGATTCGCTATTACATTCGGAACTTCTGGATATAGCGGAGGACTTATCGGAATGGAAGAAACAGACAAGTTCATCGCAGACAACATGGATGCACTTGCAACAGACATCGCTATGGGCGAAGGCGAATATGTTGACACACTTTCAACAATGCTCAACGTTTCTGACAGTGTAGCTTTCAAAGCTGCTCTTCAGGCAAACTTTGACAACATTTTCTCTTCTTCAGACGTATCTGCAACTGAAGTAAGCGGAAAGATCTACTCACTTGTTGGCTAAGTTGGACATTTCGTCTAAAAGAACAGGGTACGGCCGCAAAGTCGTACCCTGTTTGTTTTTACTCGCAGCTTCGTTTTTCCTGCCAGTATTTGCAGATGAAAACAGCCCCGCAAAAGGAACTGCGGACGCCGTTAACTTTTCAGGAAAACTAGAAGCAATTTCAAAGCTAGCCCCTACAGAGCCAGCTCCCGGCTACGAAAAAAAAGCGCAGGAAGCTGTGGATAAGGCATTTTCCATGGAGCTTTACAATGCGCCTTACTGGAAAACCCTTTTGCATTACAAGCCTTCTCCATTCCACAAAAACAAAAGCCTTGTGGACGACCCGATGTTTTTCTGTGCAAAAAAAGGCAAGACAAATCCAAAGGCAGAGCTAGAAGGTACTATAAAAGCATTCTTTTCTCCTGCGCCCGGCAAAGATGAACGGCACGCAATTGAGCGTTTTCCTGGCAGATTTAAATGGATTTGCGACCAGCTGAATCTTTCAAAAGAGGATTTTCCTTATGATGGAGACGCATATTATCAGTCGATTGTGCGGAAAGTAAATCCCGGGGACGTTTACCTTATATTCCCGGCAGGCTTTCTAAAAAATCCGGCTTCAGTTTTCGGACACACATTTTTGCTCATGGAATCCAAAGGACAGTCGCGTCTTCTTGCAAGCTCTATAAATTACGGAGCTGTTACAAATATAACAGGCGGCGCGATGTACGCAATTCTAGGTCTTGTTGGAGGATTCCGGGGATATTTTGGATTCGTGCCTTACTATGAAAAAATCAAGCAGTACGCCAATATGGATATGCGCGATATATGGGAATACCGCTTAAACTTTTCAGAAGAAGAAAAAGACAGAATGCTGCGCCATGTTTTTGACCTTTCAGGTATTTACTCGCGTTACTTTTTTATAAGCGAAAACTGCTCATACAACCTTTTATTTCTTATAGAAGCCGCAAAGCCAGAAACAGACATAACGAATATTTTAAGCGGCGTTGTAGAGCCAATAGAAACTGTAAAGACCATCTGCGAAACAGGACTTGCAGATAAAACTGACTACAGACCTTCCGTGTACTCAAAACTGGAATTTCAAAAGACACAGCTTACACGGAAGCAAAACAAATATGTAAAAGACGTTTGTTACGGGAAAAAGACAGCACAGGACTTCCCATTCGGCGACTTGCCAAAAGAAAAACAGGCTGAAATTTGGGAACAGGCATCCGACTATCTTACTTCCCTCTTGAACAGCCGGAAAATTTCATCAGATGAATACAGACCGCGGTTTGTTTCAGTTCTTTCGGAGCGTAGAAAGCTAGGCAAGATAGAATCCAGCACAAAAATAACAGAGCCTCCGCACCCGGAAAAAGCACATGGCTCCAAAAAGATTTCCATTCACGGCGGAAAAGACATAGAAGGCGCATACACAGGCTTGGAATTTCGTCTTACAGCGCACGAACAGCTTGAAAATCCTGCAGGATACGCTTCAAATTCAGAACTTGTGTTTGGTGAAATTGACCTTAGAGTGCATCCGCAGGAAACAGACTTCTACTTAAAGAAAGCCTTGATTGCCTCGGTAATCTCGCTGCCGGTTTCAGACTTGTACTTTTTTAACAGTGCAATGAATATTGTTGTCGGACTTGACTCCAACCCGAATGAATATAAAGAAGAAGCTCTTGCATTCAGGCTAAAAGCAATGTTCGGAACAAGCATAAAGCCAGCTTATTGGATTCAGCCTTACTTTCTTGCAGGATTTGACGCTTATGCTTCTCCAAAGTATGAAAGGAAGCATTTTTATGCAGATCCGCTTATTGGCGCAGAAGTCGGCTTTATAACAACGGCAGGAATCTGGAAAAACAAGATTGCGGCAAGCGCGCTTCAGTCGCCGTTCGACAAAAAACATTTAAGAATTCAGGCTAGCGTAAACGAAGGCTTTAATATTGCCCAAAACATTTCGCTTAAAGGCGGCTACTCTTTCAATATGGACTGGGACGAGAGATGGCATGAGTTCACGGTTTCGTTCAACGCATATTTTTAGAGATTGTTAACACAGTTTTTTACAGAAACATCGTAGTATCAAGCATGGCAACGACACGGAATAAGATTTCCCGATCAAGTCATGGAATGACAAAAATATATCATATTAAAATTTTTACTGGACATAAAAAAGGCTCCTATAATTCTACAGGAGCCTTTTTAATTTGCCAATAAATTTATCGTTTTTATAGCAACAATGTTTTACGATAATCCCAATTAAACTTTAAAGCGGTCAATCTGGTCGGCAATATCCGAAATAGAGCCTTTTACCTTTGAAGAAATCTCGCTTAAGGCGGCACCAGTTTCGTTTATTTTCTTTGCGCCAACCGCCATTTCATCCATGCTTTCCTTCATAACCATTGTGGCATCCTGAAGCCGTTTTACTTCCTCAAGAATCGCCTGATTTCCGGCTGACATTTCAGAAGAGGCGTTGCGAACTTCGGAAGAACTGTCGTTCATGGAATGAAGAGCCTCGTTTATCTGCTTAGAGCCTTCGGTCTGTTCTTCCATTGCCGACTTAATCTGAACAACAAGCTGGTCTGTATCCTTGATTTTCTTGGAAACATTTTCAAAAGCCGAACTTGATTCCGCGGAAGAAGCAACAACTTCATCGATAGATTCACGGATATTGTTAAGCTGGTCGCCGATTGTCTTTGACTGCGAAGTGGAAGTTTCTGAAAGCTTGCGGATTTCGTCTGCTACAACACTGAATCCTTTTCCGGCTTCACCTGCGTGGGCGGCTTCGATTGCGGCATTCATGGCAAGAAGGTTTGTCTGGCTTGCAATTGAAGAAATGGCGGCGTTTGCCTCCTGAAGCATTGCGGACTGCTTTTCAATTTTTTCTATCTGCTCGTTTACGACTTGCTGCTTAGAAAATCCGTTCTGCGCGTCAGACTGAAGCTCTCTGAATGAAGAAGCCATTTTGTCAACGGACTGATTTACAGAAGAAATGTTTCCAATCATCTGCTCAACAGCAGCGGAAGCCTGGCTTACACCTGCAGTCTGGTTTTCAATCATTCTTTCAAGCGAAGAAATATTTGAAGCGATTTCATTTACAGCCCCGGCGGTTTCTTCAACACTTGAGCTTTGGCTTACAATCTGGTTTCTTACACTGTCAATGTTTGCAAGAATCTGCGTGATTGCACTGGAAGTATTTTGAGTGCTTTCTTCAAGAACTTCTCCTGCACTAGAAAGCTCATTCTTAGAATTTTTTACATCGGAAATAATTTCCTGCAATTTGCCAACAAATTTATTAAATCCTTTTACAACAAAGCCGATTTCGTTGTTGGAATTTATTTCAATTCTTTGTGTAAGGTCGGCGTTGCCTGAAGCGATTTTTGTTATTGCGTAGTCAAGTTTATTCAATGGCTTTATTGCGCTGTACACAAGGAAGCCTGATATGCTTACAAGAAGAATCGCGCTTATAATAGAAAGCCAAGTCATCTGCCCCATCATTGAAGTAATTGAAGAATAGATTTCCTTCTGCTGGATTGAAACTGCCATTGACCATGAAGTTCCTTCTACCGGCATAAAGGTAATAAATTCCAAGTCGTCATAAATTCCCTTTATCCAGGCATGTCCTGTCTCACGGCTAACCATTCTTTTGGCAAGTTCGCCCATATCCTCGTGCCCTTCAGAATAGCCTGTAAGGAAGTTGCGGTTGTTAATCCAGTCTCTGTTCGGGTGGGAAATAACGGTTCCATCGTCGGCAAGAACAAACGGATATCCTGTGTTTCCAACTTTTATATTGCTGATGATTTCACCAATATATTTTGACTGCATTACGCCAGCAAAAAGACCGATGTTCTTTCCGTTGCGGACAATTGCGCGCGTTACATGGAGTACAGATTGTCCGGTCGTTCTTGAGACTACAGGATCATCAATGAACCTTTCCTTTCCATCTTGCATTATCGCCTTGAAATAAGGGCGATCGGAAATGTCGGTGCGCTTTCCTGTATCCGTATATGCGATTCCGTCCGGACCGCAGAGCATTATGTAATCAAACTCGGCTATGCGGTGATCTGCATGCGAAACAAGCCATTCACGCATTTCGGCAAGGCTTCCATCCTGAGCCACATCTGAATTCACATAGAAATTCATAGCATGGTAATAGGCGTCAATTTTTTCTGAAATTACCTGCGAATAAGCATTTACAACAACCCCATAGTCATTTGCTGAATCCTCAAGCACAGACTTTTTTGTGATTTCTCCTGTTATAATAATCTGCAGAAAATTAAAAAATACAATTGAAATGCCTGAAAAAAGAACAAGCCGGAACACAAGGCTCTTGCGTTTTTCGGTGTTTGACGAAGTGTTTTCTCCCATAAACAACAAATTCCTCCTTAAAAATAAAGACCACTAAAAGCCTCAAGCTTTTAGTGGCTTGCAACAATACACTTGATTTAGATTATACAACAAAATTTTTGTCTGTCAACATTTTTATACCCCCCCCCGCAGGGCAAACGCATTATAAATGTATTCAGCATAAA
>OBLI01001164.1_pt1 | contig 26457 bp, 34 predicted proteins | sample 1519701 | NCBI WGS metagenome assembly OBLI01 (sample SAMEA3663005, study PRJEB22513) | pig gut metagenome | biome: pig gut; feature: pig-associated habitat; material: faeces | place: France | collected 2012 | reverse complement strand
TCCAAGCCGTCGACAGACCGTTACGGTCGCGTACAATACCGTTCTCATACTATCGGCAAGGGAGATGCACAGCGTCTGTCCCGCAGCTATGATGACTGGCACTGGCTTGATAATCCGACAACTAATGATGCCAGAAACTTTCTTGCTATGCTGACAAGGGTTCTTGACGCATCGGGGATAGAACCTCCGCCCGAGCAGGAGGAGATAACGCTTCCGCCGGCCGAGCAGGAGAAACTCGACAAGACGCTCGACGCAGTCAACGAAAAGCTCGGCGACGCCGGAATAGAAATATAGATAACCGTACCGGGGCACAAGCCGCGCTATAAATGGTAGCCTGGTTTTACGTCTCAGCAGGGACAGGGATGGCCGGCCGACGGCAGATTCTTCGCCGTAATGATAGCCGGCATAGATCCGCAGAAGTTTTTTGACGCGCAGGCCGAGCAGTTCCTGAAAGACATGGAGATGTGGCGGTTCATATAGGGCGCATATGAAGAGGCGAAGAAGGAGTACCCCGACATACGTCTCGCTGTCGCATTGGATAATGGATTGTAATTTAGGAGAGATACTAATATGGCATTCATGCTTAATGAAGACGAACACACGCCGTACGGAACGGAAGTGATTACGAGAATAAGACCGGCTAGAACAGTAGACGAAGTTACGGCCGCCGTGGAGCGCCTTAATCGATAGGCCGGCGGAAACGCATTCGTATGGATAATGGGCGAGTAGCGCCCGGTCGGTTTCATGTCAGTAACAGCAGGATCCGATGGATTGACGTTCAGCGCGATGGCAGAAGGAGCGATGCCTCCACCAGTACCGGCTGTCTAGTTCGTGGCCGGTGTAAAAACAGAGGCGAAGGGAAATGGGTCTACGCCTATGTTCGTCGAATTCCAGGATGGCGTCACTAAAAAGATAACGGCGGCGAGGCTTGAACTACTAGACAGCGACGACCCGCTGTATGTAATAACGCTGGAGACAGGAGAAGAAGTAAATGTAAGGACGGCGAAAGACGCGAGCGTAGCGGCGCCTAGGAATTCAGACGACGTGCAGCGGTGTCTGCGTGCCCTTACGTCGGCTTCAGGCCGGCCAAACCTCCCGAAAGAGCCTCTTTTTTGCCATATCCCATCCGTGCCAAGCAAATACGCCAGAGACGAAGAACTTGCTGGGGCTGTCGGCACCACCTGCGTAGTCGACGTAGTCATAAAAAAGAACCAGCACCTGGAACTAGAACTGATGAGCGTATCGCCGAACGAAGCGCATCAGATGCAGTTTGATCCTGGAGAGCAGTCCGCCGAAGCAATAGCGTCTAAGTGCACATAGTTCGGCGCCGGCCTGCCGTTGTTCTTCATGTACAAAAGGGTACCGTATGCTGCATCGGATTTCGCGGCAGAAAACGGAATGCCGCCGACGTTGACGCTTGAGCCATGGGCCGACGTCGACGAAGACGCAGACGAGATCAGGATACTTGCCGCCGAATAGTCTGCTAATGGGTTAATTTAAGCGTTAACCTGTTATTATAGAAAGCCGGCTATCTGCCGGCTTTTTTAATTTTGTATAATTATTAACATGTCTATGATAAAGATTCCATAGTATGCTTCTTGGTCCGACATAGATAAGTCAGATCTAGATTTAGCAAAGTCTGTTGATATACACCAAAATTTTCTTTCTGCTGTATAGAATGAAATGATGTCTAAGTTTCTATACGAGCCAATGAACGATAAAACAATTGACAGGATAAAAGAGAATATGGCGTATGCTGTACAGGATTATTATTAGGGCGCTGAGATTCAGAGTATAGATATAGACGACATGCGAGATCTTGAATTCAAACGGAAAGAATGCCGTGAATGCGCCGAAACTTCTTCATATGAAGAATATTAGATTAAACGAGCGGCGATGAATCTTCCGGACGAGGCAGGTTCGGAAAAAAACTGGCTCAGGATGTCGCAGTACAAGCCTGGGCAAATCAATATGCATATTAGCTATATTCCGGTTGAACTTATGCAGCAAGTAGAATGCACCATTAAAATCGGCTGATATTGGTTTAACGTAATTGTATAAACAAAACGGCGGATTTTTTCCGCCGTTAGTTTTTCATATAATATTTAAAACCGCATCTAATCCCAGATGATCATGTCTTTTATTTCTGATGTTCTGTCAGGCAACTAAATTATTTCATATCCGGTTTCAGTCAAATGAATTATAGCGCGTTTGAATTTAGTTTCTGGCGGAAAATATTTGCCTAATACAAGAAGGTATTGATATAACGAAAGTTGACATTCGTAATGACCTAACGCCGTGTCAGGTACGTGCTTTATCGGATCAAGTCCGTATTTGTTCCATTTGTTCTCTTTGTCTATCTACTTGTTCGTTTTCCAGTCAAGCACGAGTATATCGCCATTTTTTCTCGATCTAGCCAGCAAGTCTATGGTTCCGGCTATGGGGCGCGGCAGGTATGGGTTGAACACAATTTTCTCTACGCCGAGTATATCGAGGCCTGTCCTGAACTTCTCGGCAACCTTCCGTCCATTCTCGAAAACGAGCTTTTCCTTTTCGTTTTCAGCCTAGACTCTACATGTCCGGCCCAGTAGAACGTCTTCGCAGACGCTGTGGCACCTAGTCCCAAACACGCAGCTTGCGTCCCTGTTCGCGTCCCATTCGGCCTTCAGTGCCTCCGGTGTCTTCCCGAGCTTCGCAGCTTTGCGCCTGAGTATCTCGCCTGTCGGATCGAATTCCGGAAAGAATTTGTGGACGAACGTTGTACCGGAGGTATACGCCAATTCTTTTCCGTTGACGACAGAACTGTAACGGTGATCACTTTCAGTGAATACGATTTCAACGCCAGACGGGTGTGTTGCTTTGGAACATGCAGGCATTGTCAGTGGTCCTTTCTGTTTCTGAACGATTCATTTATTTTTTCGATAGGCTTTACCAGTTCGCCGTACGGCGTATCCTTGTATTTTTCAGTTGCTGCCTTTACGTCTTTCGGAAAACACTTGCCTCCGTACCCAAACATGCCGTCCGGTCCTGGTACGGCGGTATGAACTTCGTTTATATAGCCGGACGACATGACGCCTTTCAGCACGTTGGAATAGTCAAGTCCGCGTCTTGCGCATATGTCGTATACGCAGTTGAAATACGTCACTTTCAGTGCTCCGAATACGTTATGCGCGTATTTAGCGAGTTCTGCTTCTTCAGACGACATGACAACGTACGGCTTACCCGGGAATATCCGCCTGAGCAGCTTTACGTCTCCTGTGAATATCGACGTCTAACTGGCGAAATCTTCTATATATGTACGCTGTGTCAAAAATTCAGGCATATGCCATACCATCCGGCCGGTCTCCGCCTAAAGACGATTTGTCGTACCTGGCAAAACCGTAGTGCGTATCCATATCGGTTTATCCGCCGGAAGTCCGTTTACTATCTATCGTAAAACGCCTAAATCCTATGTTCCGTCTTTTTCAGTTGGTATGTGTATCTAGATAAAATACGCGTCGCAGTTCGATATATCGTCGTATAGGCCTTTGGCGGGATCGCTTATTCTGATTTCAACGCCGGAATTGTTCTTGACAAGCCACTAAGTCAGAGCTTGCCCGACGAAACCATGACCTATAACGCCTATTCGCATTTTTAGAATAATCCAATCAAGAAACATCACATCCCTTTAGGGTGTGATATGAATCGCTAAAAATATTTACACATTTTGACAATTTGCACATTTCTTTGAAGTAAATAAATTTAGTAAAACACTAAAAAATATTTTACCAAAGAGTAAATAAAAATGTCATGATCGAAACATACAAGTTCAGAGTCTATCCGACAAGAGAGCAAGAAGTTCTCTTGCAACAGCACTTTGGATGCGTGCGTTTCATCTACAATTGGGCATTAGATTTCAACTAGAAGCTTTATGCTTCAGAGCAGAGGTACAAGAACTCAATTGGCATGAACTGCGATGGAGATCTTGTTAGGCTCAAAGAAGCAAATCCATGGCTTTATGATGTGAATTCTCAAAGTCTCATTTGCTCAATTGGCCACCTTGACAGAGCATTCGGAAACTTCTTTGCTAAAAGAGCAGGATATCCAAAGTTCAAGAAGAAGAACCTGACAGCAAAGTCATTTGAAGTTCCACAGCACTTTCAGATTGACTTCAAAGGATCAAAGATCAAGATTCCAAAATTCTCGAGAAAGAATGGCCTGAAAGTCAAGATTTCAAGAAGAGTGAATATGGATCACTTCGTCAAGTTTGGAACTGCTACAATATCTCAGAACTCGTCTGGATAGTATTTCGTAAGTTTCATTGTGCATAGGGACATTGAGCCTAAGAAAATAGTTGAAGACTCGAAGATCACAAAAGACAACTCACTTGGATTCGACTTTGGTCTAAAGCATTTTTTAACATTGAGCGATAGAACAGTATTTGATTCTCCAGAATATTTCAAGAAGATGTTGGACAAGCTAGCAAAGGAGCAGAGAAAGCTAAGCAAGAAGCAAAAAGGAAGCAAGAACAAAGAGAAACAGAGAAAGAAAGTAGCAAAAGTTCACCAGAAGATCTCAGATCAAAGAAATGATTTTCTTCATAAGTTAAGTACAAGTTTAGTCAAAGAAAGCCAATTTGACTGCTTTTGCTTTGAAGATCTGAATCTGAATGGGATGAAAAAGATATGGGGTAGAAAAGTATCAGATCTTAGCTATTACACTTTCCAACAAATGATGCTTTATAAAGCAGGAAGAACTGGAAAAGTATGCGCTAAGATTGGACGATTTGAGCCTTCATCACAGATATGCAGCAAATGTGGACATAGGTAGAAGATGCCGCTAGATATCAGAACTTATGTCTGTCCAGAATGCGGACAAGTCATCGATAGAGATCTCAATGCCGCTATCAACATCAGGAACTTTGCTTTGAGAAACATTTTCAAGAATACCGATGGGACGTCGGGAATCAACGCTTGTGGAGATGGAAGCTCTGGCAAACATGATGCAAGTTGTGTTTGTGAAACTACCGTCAGTGAAGCAAGAAAATCGAAGCATTGCAAGAAGTTATGCAAGGAAGAAGCTTCGAAGATCACACCTTTCAAGGTGTGACTAGTTCACGAATTATTTCCTAATAAGACTGCCGTTCGACGAATAAACATACGAATGTCCGTCTTTGCATACGATGGCGACAATCGCGTCGTCTCCGAATCCCGACACCTGCGCGTTCACGATATCCGACTGCATTATAAACCTACGTATGATTTTTTTCTCGAGGTTTCTCAAATTGCAGGTCTTACCTTTGAATTCTGCGTAATATGTATGCGCTGGATCGTTCTTCATATATTCCTCCAATAATAAAATACAAAACTTATGAATAATTGTTAATAGTTGTAAACAATTATACAACTATTTAAATAAGTTTTGCTGAAAACAGCTTTTGAAGGCTACAGCTGAAATCGATATTTCAATTTCGATTTTTTGATTATGCCTGCTAGTCCCTTCCAGCAACCATAGCCTAATTCTAGTTCTTTCTTCCATTGATTTCCTAGAACCTGCTATAGTCGTTTGTTCGATATGAACTTTGGTTGGTACCAGCCTTTTTCAAATTTCTTGTATGCTCTTCTTGCGATTTCTATACTTGCAGCAACCATGTCTGGACATGTCGCTGAACCATGTACAAAGTTTCCGATTATGCTGCTGTAAGCAGCATTTACTTCAATGAATTCAACTCCGAATGTATTGCAAAGAGTTTCAAGATGTGTTTTAACAATGTTAAATCTGAAATTGTTTCTGCAAAGTTTGTTGAGATCTTTGTTCCAGAATTTTTTCTTATTGTTAAACTTCAAGTCTTCACAACTTAATTTTCCACAATGCCATTGTCTGCAAAGCGTTAAGATTCGATGATTAACCTGATAAAGCTCGAACTTGATTTTGTCTTTTGATTGTTTCTAAAGTTCAGAGACATCTATGACTTCTTTATGAATAATTTTATATTTATCTTGATAATTAAATTCAATTATGCTAATTCCAAAATAATTCGGATTCAGATCAATTCCTAATACTCTATTCTGAAATAAATTATGAAATTTCCTATAGTTTTCGACTATTTTCTCATCATAACTTAAATAGATATGGTCTTTCTTCAATCTAATCGTAACTGGAATTTTCTTTTCTGACATCAGAGACTAGAGTCTTGAAAGAATCTATTTTCTTTTGTCACTTAGTTTTTCGACTATTTCAAGATCATAATGCTCTTTGCACGCTCTTTTGTAGATAAACTTGCTGTTTTCAACTTCTATCTTGAAAAGACGATTTCCTTTCTGATTCATTTCACCTTCAGAAAGGATTCCAATATTTCTTGAATCTTTAAATTCCTCTTTTGAAATCAAGCCTTTCTTGAACTTGAGGAACTTTCCAAAATAGACTTTCTTATCTTTGTTTAGTTTAAATAGACCAATAGCATTTCTCTAAGCTGAATTCCTAAGGTGACAATTTATATTAGGAAACAATTCAGCAACTTTAGCATAGACTTCTTTTCCTGACAGACCTTCCTTGAACCTATTGAATGAATATCGATACATATCAGAGTAGACTCTTGAGTCTTCAGAAATAACTTTCTGAAGATTTTCATCTACTTTAATTTTGAACGATATCGTTTTCATCTGATTTTATTTACTTTAAATTTTTTTTGTTTTTATAATATTTTTATTTATTTTCTAATTTTATTTACTTTATAAACAATCAATTTCGATATTTTTATAAATTTTTAAAAATATTTTCTAAAAATAAAACTTATAAACATTCAGTTTAAAATGATAATTATTGTTTACAAATATTCATAAAAAGTTATATAATATAATGCTCTAGATTTAACTAGATCAGTCTTCATGAAAATCCTGACGAGAAAAAATGCTACGCCTTAAGGCGTAGCATAGAACTCACATATCCATAATCGAATCGTCGTTCGTTTTGACTAATTCCATAAACGTAGCTTCGTCTATGACAGTAGTGCCGTATTTCTTGGCTTTTTCATTTTTAGACGAACCAGAGTTCGGATCAGGTGTAACAAGATATGTTAGACCTTTTGATACGGCGTTTTTAACCTCGAATCCAGCGTCTTCTGCTAGCTTTGCAGCCTGGCCGCGCGGTATCGACAACGCGCCTGTAAAGCAGATCGAACCTTTCGTACAAGCCTGTTTACGAACAGGCTCTGCCGATTCAGTCCATGAATAACGAATGTCTTTGACGAACATGTCGACTACGCGTAGATTCTCAAGACGCGCGTCTTTGAATTTAGAAAGCGTGATATCGCCGACGCCGGAAGGCAGACCACCTTCGAAACCAAAGTTAGGATCGCTGACGTTCTTCCACCCGTAGAATCCAATTATCTTCTTTTGGATTTTTTCACCGAGATCGCGTATATTAAGCGCCGCGAATATATCTTCAGGCGACTTCTTGAACACCTTGTTTACAAGTTCGTCCGCAAGTTTCTTTTCCATTGCCTTGCCGGAATTAGGCCTGAACGCGAGCAGCTTTTCGTACGAGTCTATCCCGAAGTTGTCAAGCGTCTTGTACGACGCGTTCATAACACCAAGTTTCTTGATGAAGTGTTCGATCCTATAGATCTTCTGCGCACGGCAATCTGGATTAGCGCAGCGCAGGTTTACTCCGTCGCGGACGAGTCTAGACCCACAGCACGGACATTCCTCTGGCAGCTCAATGTCGCGTGCACCGTCAGGCGTAGAGACAACCGTGTCGACGGCAGGTATGATGTCTCCGCGCTTGCTGATCCGGATCCTGCATCCGTACTTGATGTTCAGGCCAGAGATGTAGTCAAGGTTGTTCAGCGTAGCCCGCGACACAGACGTTCCACCAAGTATGACGTTTTCAAATATCGCTACCGGGAATATGACACCATCTTTGCTGGGACCTTCCCAGCTGACGTCGATCAGCGTCGTCTCCGCCGACATGGTGTTCGTCTTGACGGCGGCCTGTGCATCCGGGTAGTACTTGTTTTCATTCCTGTACTCAGTATCCGACACCACGACGCCATCAATCTCGTACGGAAGTTCCTGAGTAGCGTATTCAAACATCAGGTTAGCCAATGCGACAGGGTTTTTCTTAAGCTGCTCGTATTTATATCCCTGCAGGACAGTATGCCATGCGGTGCTGAAACCGCAGTCTTTCAGCAGCTGGAACTGCTCAGCCTTTGTGTATTCGCTTCCAAGCACTGCGTAGGGGACGAACGATACACGGTAAAGGTCGGCCTCGTTCCATTCCTTCGACGTCCGCTTGCGGTTCATGATACCGGCGCAGACATTGCGCGGGTTCGTGCCGTCCATGTCCTCGAAGTCCTTCTTGAGGATTACGAGCTCGCCCCTTATCGTCATGTCTTTCTTGACAGGAAGGGGAAGTTCTGGCACAACGCCTTTTACAAAGCGGATCTTGTCATCGAGAGATTCGCCGAATTCTCCGTCGCCTCGCGTCGCCGCGTGAACCAGCTTGTTGGCCTTGTATACAAGGCATGCTGAAATACCATCTACCTTGGCGCTGATGTGCAGCCTAGTCGGGGCATATTTTAAGGCGAACTTGGTGATCGTCTCAGGCTCCTGACACTTTAGCTTGTTCAGGCTTCCGAGCAGATAAGGCAGCTTGACCTTTCCGGATTTCTCATGAAGCGTACGTACAAACGAGTCGTATTCGTCGGTTGAAACAAGTTCTTTATATTGTTCAAGCAATTCGTCATACGACAAATCGTCCATTACAGGCCTGCCGACGCGGTACGATTCGTTTGCATCCTTGATTTCGGATTTAAGCTTTTCGATGTCGATATTCATATTTTGATTATACCGTATTTTAGACGAAATTGAAAAAGCCGCGGAAAACCGCGGCTTCTAGACAGTGAACGACTATATGCTATGTTACGCTATAGCGATTTCCACTGTGTCCTTTTCTGGATCTTTCGCGACGAAAGGAAGGTTGATCTTGAGGATTCCGTCCTTATTCTCCGCTGTAATCAACGACCGGTCGATCGTCGGCGCGAGGCTCAGCGAAAAAACATGGGACTGTGCGGAGATTCCGCGGTACACCACGTCTTCGTTTTCCTCAGTCTTGACGTTTTCCGTTCCGCACCTGACTGTCAGGATGTTGTCCTTTACCGTAATCTTGACGTCTTCCTTCTTGAAAGGCGTCGTAACCATCTCCAAACGCTGGCCGATGACGTTGCCGTCCTTGTCCTTTACGTTGATCAGGTTGTGCGGGCGCTTGATGACGGACTTGAGTCCGTAGTTCATTATATTGCGCTTTTCGTCGAAAGGACGCGCGAATGCGTCCATAAGCTCCCAGATGGGGTTGTCTATCAGGTCTGTCATTTTATTCTTCTCCTTTTTTAACCGTGTCATTCACTGGTTTCCGTTTTCGCGGCCGGCCGGAATATTCCTGACCGGCCGCTAAACATTTTTATTTACTTCGCACAGCCTCAAATATCGAGGCCGGCAAGAAGCTTCTCCGCGTCGATGTCGTCGTTCGCTGCTGCCGGAGACTGGTCAACTGCTTCAGTCTTCAGCGTCGTCGCCGGGAGATCGTCTGGATCCTTTGTCAGGTCATCAAGATCTCCGAGATCGTCCGCCGGGACAACCGGCGCAGCGACGGAATTTTCCGCATTGACAGGCTTTGCATCGACCGGCTTGTCGTCATATACACGAATCTCGTCCGCGTCTGGAATATCGTCATTGGACACTGTGCAGTACTTCTGATAAAACGCGTTCAGCTCGTCGGGCGTAGACGACGTGTAGTATTCGTCGTCAAATCCCATGGAGATAATCGCGTCCTGCGTAATGGCGCCAATGTCGTAAGGCTTCGTGGAAAACACGATGCGGTCGATAACGCGCTTCTTCCACTTATACTCGTTAGGCTGGCCAGGACGAAGCACTTCGACGTCTTCCTTGACGTGAAGACAGCAGTCGACGGCGCCTTTTCCGTTAAATACCGGGTTCTCGAGCGCCGCGCGTTCAATGCGCTTACGGAAATCCTGGTATACCTTCTTGTCGTTGAAGATGATTACACGGAACTTGCCGTTGTCGCCTTCCCAATTGGGGTTATTGACAACGTATACGGGAATGATCGCCTGGTACTTGCGGCCGAGATCCTTGTTCTTGCGGTTGGCGTCCTTGTCCTTCCAATTTGATTCCTTGAATGCAACGAAGTACTTATTCGCCAACGTACAAATCTTGCACGCGTCGTACCTATTGCCTTCGACGTGGACATGCGGAGTAACCGGACACACTACTTCTGCGTCAACTTTGTTATATCCCTTGTCCGGGTCCTTTGTCCAATGCTGGTGGACGAACCTTTCGATAAATGGATCGTCTCTGTCGGACATACTGCCAGGCGGCGGCGCAAATGCGAGAAGCCTGACCCTGTAGTACGATTTTTCGTCCGGGCACGGCTTAAGCGTCATCACCAGACTCTTCTGCTTGCCACCGTTAGACTTGCTGTGCTTCGGCAGCGTTGACATGAATATAGACATATGTCTACCTACTTTCGTTTTGTTTACTGTTGTTCTGTTTACTTTTGTTCGGTATGGGCTGTTTATCCCGCGACAAACAATATTTACTATACTGGTCTAGAAAACCTTTCGGAATCAATCAAGCGACGAATCGAATAAATCATCATTTCTTACAGGATTTTTTCTGCGCTCGTTCCGCAGTTTTTCAACCATTTCGTCTGTACTTCTAACAGGGTTAGCCCTCCGGTTTTCAAATGCGAGTGTCGCCTGGTTTACCGCTGTATTGTACATGTCGTACCGGTTGGATATAAACGACAGTTCGTCCCTGCTTATAGAATCAAGCCTTTGCACTATCTTTGGAAAATCTGGAATTGCCGCGAGATAATATGCTGAAATCTTTCCGCAGACGACCCACGTCGCAAGTTTTTTCTCGCGTATAAGCTTACGTATGAAATCGACAGCCGAAACGCATTCGCTGTCAAGGCATGCGGCTGCCAGTGTCTTCACCGACTTCATGTACCAGCTATACACTTTCGTATTGTTTTCGTCTAACGAAAGCATTTCCGCGAATCTATTAAGGCTCCATTTAGACATAAATTTGGAATCTATTTCCGAGTCGTGAAGCCTGACGTCATCGGCCATAAACTTAATGAATTTACGCGCGTCTAGCCCGCACTTCAGAAAAAACGTTATGCATCTGTCGAACGCGTCCTTGTGGTGCTTATACATCGCCCGCGCCGCAACGCGCCTTTCTGGAACTGCATACGAGATCTTCGAGTTTGAAAACTGGCAGTAATACTTGTATGCGCGAGCGGCGGAATAGCCGTCTTCGATTTTCAGGCACCGGCAGGAATCAGCTGCCGCGGACAGAATACTACTTTCTGGCTACAATTTCTTTTATCCTTTTCATGAACATGCCTTTGAACACGGACGGATCAATCCTGAATAAAAACTTGAAAAGCTCGTTGATCTCAATCTCGAACCGATCCATTACCTATTTTACGTACGTGTCATTCTCCAAGAATTCAAACATCGCCTGCTTAAACGCTGGACACCCCGGATTTACGCCGAAATCAGGCAGACTTACCCTGATATACTTTAATATTTCAGCATCGTCGAATTTGACAACAAACGGCTCGTCAGTGCAGAAAAAACCGTTCTATCCTTCAGCGTTGGTAATGACGTTTACAACGTCATTCTCCAGTTTAGACAGATTCTGTTCAGGACTTGACTCCTGGATATCATGCAATGTCGCGTACGGCTTTTTACCCGCGCGCTTGCCAGCTTTAGATGATTTTCCAAACATATTAAATATTTTACAGATGCTTGACGATATACGTCGTCACGATCCGAACAGGGATTCTTCGCTGTTCTCCATCGCTGACACGAGTTTCGACAGCTCAGAGTCTGGCGCCACAGCTGGAATATCCTGCCCGTTTTCGAAAGTAAGATCGCGTAGCACAAGCGTCTCGGGGTCCATCATAAACGTCGAACGTTTGCCTATAAGGCCGCCAAGCCTGTTTTTGATGACCTTGAACCCGAGCTTGCCGGCTTCGCGCTGTTCCTGTGTCTGGTATATGGCGAACAGTGCGTCTGTCGTATGAACGATACCGCGGCTCTCAGACACGTTCTGCATGTCGATTTCTTCTGTATTCATGCCTTCGCTATTGCTCTGCACAGCCGATATTACGGGAACACTGTACTTATAGCTTAGTGCGCGCAGCTCTTCAGACACGGCCATGCCGTCCTTGAACATCGAGTCCGTCTGACGGTTAGGCAGAACCAGGTTAAGGTAGTCGATTATTATGGCGTCTACGCGTTTACCGGCCGTGACGAGAGATTCGATATACGCATCTATCTTCGATGTATTGACGCTGCGCGGCGGAAATTCCTTGATAATCAGGTTGGCGTTCTTGTGCTTGGAATAGAACTCGGAAATCCGCTCTCTCGCTGTCTGCTCGTTTTCCTTCAGCCTATTTATGTTCTTCATCGAGATGTGCGCGTCAAACCGCTGCGCGTATACGTCTTGGCTCATCTCCAGCGAAATTACTACAACCGACAAATCCTGTGCTAGGAAATTGACGGCGAGGTTCGACAGAAACACGGATTTTCCCAAACCAGCCTGCGCCATGAACAGAGCGAGCATTCGACCGTCTTTAAGAAACCCGCCGTTCGTATAGTGGTCAACTGACGCCCATCCGGTCGCTATCTTCGCGTCCGGGTTTCGAAGGAATTCCCAGTGATCGTTCATACCCTTCTCGCTGAAATAGTCGAGACCCATGTCGTTATCACTGAATGTTATCTTCTGAACGCGGTCGAAGTTCGCCAGGCATTTGTCTACGATTTTCTGGTATTTTTCGGAATCGCGTTCGCCGTCGGCCGCCGACAGCAGATCGATGTTGTCCATCAACGACGTCGTCAGGGCGTTTTTACGTACGAACTCCTTTAGGTTCATGTCGACGACGTCGTCCGGAATGCCCAAATTCATAGACGCTGTTTCGAATATCAGCTCGTTCGCGTTCTTAAGCGAAAAATCCTCGTCGGCGTGATTCTCGGCGTATTTCCGCACGAGCATCTGCAGAAGCTGCACTGACGGCGCCTTGCTGTACTTTTTGTAGAACTTTACAGCAAGATTGACTATAATCCCCATCTGCGGTGTTCTGAACCAGCGCGCGTCGTATATATTGGATACAGTATTAAGCCAGTTCTTATCGACAAGCGCCCGTTTAAGCAAGAGCTTCTCTATTACATCAGTAGTAAAATCAAGTTCCATCAATTCCTCCGTAAATCATAAAATACGCGATCAGGGATGTTTTCGGTTTAAACAAAAAAGCCGCGTTTAACGCGGCTTTTTCAGTATTTTTCTGGATTTCAGTTCCAGGTCGGATATTCGCCTATGATCCTGCGTCTATAGCAGTTTGGTGTAAGGCGTGGAAGTGGCGATACTGGGGGAGGAGTCGCACCATGAATAGGTTTGCTATTCCGCTTGGTAATATCCTCAAGCTCAGCCCTCAGCCTTGCGTTTTCTGACTTAAGCCCGTCTATTTCAAGTTTGAGCTTGACGATTTCGGCAGAGGAGTCTGCTTGATTCTGCTTCTTGATGTCGGATATTTCCTAGATATATTCGGCGATGCGCGCCTGCAGGTTCGACACTTCTTCTGCGTATTTTGCATTTTCGTCCGCAAGCCTGTCGACTGAATCCAGCTTCTGCTTAATTTCATCAGAGATACTGATGTCGATAGTGCCAGCCTTTGCCTGTATCTTATCTGATTCAGTTAATACTTCTGCTGGAGCCTCTTTAGAGACTTCGGCACATACGTCGATCGTATTGAATTCTGATGATATCGGTTTCTTTTTCTTGCTCGCCATGTCGATAATCCTTTATGGATTATTTACTCTGGGCGTTCGCCATCGAGTTCAGCCTCTATCATGTCCAGCTCGCGAGAAGTGACATTTGAATATTCCATCATCTCGATGCTTTTCTTGTTGAAGTCGTCGAGAAACGTACTCCAGATGCCGTCGTTCGACATAAGCTGTTTGTACGTGACCTTTTTGCCTTCGTTGTATGTCGGGCATTCGTATCCGCCGCGGACTTCCGTAAGAAATCCCATCTTTACTGCCGGTTCGACAAGACCTTCCCACTTAGATAGGCCGTGGTTGAAGTCGATGAACACCGTCGCTGTGTACGCAGGCTTGCAGATACGGTTCTTGACGACGAAAAACCTGAACTTATTACCGCGGAAAAACCCAGTATCGTCGTCGTCTGTCTCCTTACCAGTCAAAAAGTCCATATCTGTAGACTTGATAAGGAGCTTTTCACACTGAAGCTGCACATGGGACGCGAACTCGATGCCCATGCCGCCAGACATCTTGTGCACCTTCGACGTGAACATCGCACCGGGGTCCTTGTACTCGTGGTTGATTACAAGCAGCGTGGCGTTCGAAAGCACGACTCGCATCATGAGGCCGCGCATCATGTTGTTCTTCATCTTCGCGCCGAGACCCATGTCCATGGCATTCTTGTCCTTGTTAACAGCGTCGGCCGCGAGCTTGTCTGCAGCGAGCGCGCCATATGAGTCAAGGATGCATAGAGCACGGACGTTGTCGTTATTGTCAGGGTCCTTTAGATAGTCCTGTCTGGCCTGCACGAGCATATCGTATGTCTGGAGCATCTTAACCGCGCACTTCTCGATGGACTCGACCGGGATGTGGTTGACCTTGGACATGTCGACCTGATGCTGCTTAAAGACGTTTACGAGCGTGCCGCCTTCGGAGTCAAAGATATACACAACATCAACCTTACCTGTCTTAAGCGCTAGCGCAGCCGTATTCGCTGCAATAAGCGACTTGCCGGATCCAGATTCACCAAATAGCGTCGTTATCCTACCGACTGGAATGCCCTTGTTCACATCGCCTGTCAATACGCGATTCAGCGCCATGTTCCCCGTATCGAGGAATTCCTTCACTTCCGCGTAGGAAGAATCGTCGAGCTATTCCGCTCCTGTCGTTTTCGCTATCTGCTTAAGAGCGTCTTTTATCTTCATATCGTTAATTTCCTTTTTTGCCTTTAAATAGAAAATACGTATTTAAGGTTCACGCGTAATCTTTTTTAAATACAAAATTCCCGCAGTCGAATATTTGGTAGAAATCGTTGTCTTTCATGTTTTCTGTTTCCGATTTTGCAGGATCGAATTTCTCCAGTATATCCTTAAGTTTATGCTTTTGATATTTTATACGGGATTCCAACATAAAACCGGATTTTCTGTAGTTCCAGTACCAGTAGTCCGGCCTTGACTTATGGTCTAACTTGAATCCGAGCGCGGTATAGAGGCCACCTTGGCTCCACCTACGGTCCGCGTAGCTTACCAGGGATTTCGGCCTGTACGCCATTTCGAAATACTTCAGCAGTTTTCCTGCGGCGCCGGGCACGTGGTATCCAAGCCTGCAGCAGAAGCGCAGCATCTCCCATTCGTATTTCCTAGAGAAGCGCGGCTTGCAGAATGTCATCAGCGAAATCAATTTATTCTCAAAGTAGAGACCGATGTTAACGCGCGAATTAACATGTCCCTGGATATGGTTCTCATTTAAAAATTCTTTCGCAGTAGGCGAGTCTACGCATTTAACTTCGCATTTTCTAGCGTAAACAGTTTTCTCGTAGACGCCCAGCATATTGGATATCCTTGACTTCACGATCTGCTGTTTGAAATGCCATTCGTTTTCGAATATATGCACGAGCTTGATTCCGCGCCGTTCGCATTCTTCTGTTTTATCCAGATGGTACATTTTATTGATGCCGGCTTTTGTACTGTGCCAGAACAGCCCGTCGAACTCGAAAGCGATTTTTCTACCAGGTGCGTATATGTCTATTTCATAAGGTAGTATGACGTTTCTTGAATTCCGTATTAGTTCTTCTCCTGGCAGAATTGACTTTACGAATTCAAATATATCGTTTTCAGATTTTGACGAACTTGCCTGCGGATGGCATTTCGGGCATGACGACACTGTGCCGTATTTGTAATAGTTGTTGATTCCGAGTTTTTTCCTGAATTCCGTGCCGCACTTTTTGCACCTGCATAGTACAGGTGTTTTCCAAACATCGTCCACGCACGTCATTCTGCTGAAATCCGCGAGATCCAGATATTCGACTTCGGCGTCGCGGACTATTCGCTCAAGCATTCGGTTTAGATTCGCTCGAATGGTTTTTCCCCGGTATTCCTCAGTTTTTGTATACGAGCTTTCGCCATATTTCTCCATGCATGTTCTGCGGATTTTTTCTTTAATGGATTCCGTTTTAAGCGGGTGGTCTGTACCGTAATGTTCTTTCCATGTCGCTTTGGCCTTTTCGCGGCCGGCCTTTGAATTGCCGCTGCGAGAACAGCCACTCCTACTCATGCACGTTTCGGTTATCTTGTCCTTGCACCATTTTGCCTGGAATACGTTTTCTACCCCGTATTTTTCGATGCATGTCTGCTTTGTATCCTGCATTTTTTTCTTCATCCAGCATTCTGCGTTATCGCTGCACGCCAGATTGAATAGGTCTCCGTCTTCCCATTCTTTGGATTTGTTATATCCAGACTGAAGCGTTTTTACGTTTCTGGTTATGGGTTTTCCGCATACGCTGCATTTAGGGAAATCATTAATGTCGTGAAGTATCCAGAAAATCCTTGTCTTGAAATCGAATTCGTCTGACAGAAGCTTAGGCGTCGCCGCCAATATTTCCGTCCGAAGCTCAGTATACGCTTTGCTGCCGCAGCATTGGCCGTAATTGGCGGGTTTTTCCTTAATCAGCGCAAACAGTTTTTCTTTCAGCTTTTCATTCATGTAATATAATTACATTTTTATTCATCCTACTGGAATACCCTCGAACAGCATTCATTTCCTATAATTCCTATGTCGAGAAAACGCCTCAGTCTCTGGCTGCCGCAGGTTTCGATAAAGGTATTTTAAACCTGGATTAAACTCCGTCGGCCGCTTTGACAACCTACCTTAACTTGCTGCGCAGGGTATACTGGTACTTAAGCCGGCGAAGCCGCATGTAATATGCGCCTATTCTGACTAGTTTCTTCCTGCGTTTCTACTGGCTGTTTAATGTTTGCAAGTACTAGTCATACGCTGGTGTAATCCATTTACATGACTTGGATTCGACGAGGTATTTCCATATTACGCCAAGATGCACTCGTTCAGGATCTTTATCTAAGGCAACGCGTTTTCTTATACTGCGTATTATGCCGCACATCCTGTCAGATATCTTCTTCGGCGACGCTCTGTGTATCATGAACCCGATCTGCTGGGACAGTATGCTGAGGTACATTTGTAGCGGGTTATTCATAGGCACGTTGTCAGTCATACAGACTTTACTCTTGTCGGTGAACCTGTAATCGACAAGTAGTGACTTTATTGTCTCGAACGCGGCGTATGTCATCCTGTTGTAGCAGAATCTCAGCTCATACTCTACGTACCCATCGGTCGGTGTTAGTATCGCAACATCGTATATCCAGCCGATTTCCTCCCCGTAGTTGGGGATCATCGACACGAACATATTGCGTATCTCTATCGTCTTCTTAGACATCTCTGCCGAAACCTTCGCAGCCGCTATACGACTTGACATTGTACGGATACTTATACTCCGACGCGCCGTCGATTTTCCAATATATACGGTCAACGTACGGCGCGAGCGTGCAGTAATTGTCTATGACGTCGTAGTAGTCTCCAGATGTAGATAGGGGCTCTGGCTTCACCTTCCATGTCTAACCGTCCGGACCTATAGCGCTTTCGTAGTTCGGGCCGTAGTACGCCTCGCTTGAAATATACGACGACGGATAATAATGCTCGTGCTTGGTTATGAGCTCGTTGTCTACGCTCGTCATATATTCAAGGATGTCTTCCTTCTTGGGCACTGCGTAGAAGCCGAAATCGAGCCCGTGTATCTTGGGCACGCCGTCGTCGTATTCGTTTTCGTCGGGATCTTCAACGTACGACGTGACCTCCGTTGTAGTTTCAGCTGTAAGCATCGTCGAAAGCTTCGTGTGGTTTTCCTACTGTAGGAACTCCCGTATTTCATCATCGTTTTTGAACTCGTATACGTAGGACGATATGAAAGTAGACAGAGCTACTACCGGCTTTTTCCGACGCCGCTTGTGATACTGCTCCGTTCCGCCGAACAAGGATGTCTTGAACGTGAACGTAAATGTGCTCACAACCAGGTCATCGCGCGTTCCATCTAGCTCGTCAGAATGGTCTTCGCTAACTGAATCCGACATAATAACCTAGTTATTGAGCTTTATGTCGCTGAATTTCGGATGCGTCTATGAGCAGTAGATGTTGCTGTTGAAAAACACCATGAAGTTCGATGCTATCTTGTCGATGTCGGCTGGATATTTCGCAACGACAGAAACCTCATAGTTAATGTCTATCGGAACTGGCGTTAGGAACTAATAGTTGCGGCGCTTTTCAGATATCTCATACCTAATTTCATTGTGCAGGTTATTAAGCCTGTCAGGCTAGCGCGAGTACCCAGTCCTGTTGATGACGATCATCGGCACTTTGTACTGCGCCTTGTTGTCAGGGTTCTCCATCGTCTTGAGAATGCGTGAGCGCTGCCCGAACACACATGGTACGTCGAGGAGTGTCTTTTGCCCTCTGTTGTTCGTGCGCTCTATTTTTATATCACTGAAGAATCGCTTGAATAACTCGTTGGCTATTCCGAGTTCGGCGTTAAATGAAATAAAAGTCATAATTTTTATTATTTACTTGTTGTTTTTAGGTTTAACACATTTGAATATATCTACGCGCACTATTTAGATTTATTCAGTAGTTTAAAGTATTCGTTTATTTCCTTGCTTCGCAATATCTTTATGCCATTAGCAATCATACATTGGTGTTTAGCCTCAAATTTTCTGCATAGACACTCATAGTCGTCATCAGATTGCCAATTATGCCTATACGGACAATACATTGTCCCGTCAGGCTTAAAAAATTGATCACCTTTGACTTCGACAAGCACTCCATTTATTTGAAAATCTGGAAAATACGTATATTGCTTATTATTAAATTCATATTTGAACGATATATTTGGATTATATATTATATCAGATCCATTGTGTTTTTCAATTAAGTATACAACCAACTCCCAGCTGCTGTCGAATGTGTTTCCATCATATTGATATCCATTAGAGGAAATTTGCTATTTTATTCTTATACTGCGGTTTTGCATGACATTAGCGCATCCATATTTTTTCATACATGTGTTTTGACGTTTATCCTAGACGAATTTCATGCTGATTGGATTGCGCATTCCGTATTTTTTTAAATTACTCGGAACGATTACGTTTTCATAATACCCTGGTATCTATGATATACAATATACTCCGTATTTTTCGAAAAGTCTATTTCTGGCGTAATTGAGTATTTCTTTATTTTGAAACGGAAATTCAACTCCGTATTTTTCAATAGTAGTACGTCTGGCTTTTTTAACTATGTCAGGTTTTTGATAGGCGCATTTTACACCATATCTTGAAATCATCGTATTTGCAAGTTTAAGTTTTACACTTTCGTTTTGTAAATGATGTTTATGTCCATATTTTTCAATACAAGTATTTTCTATCTTGCTTCTTGTATCGCTGCTAAATCTGGCACATCTTTTTGAACAATGGAATAATTGTATACCTTTATGATGTCCATATCCTTTTACAAGGTCGATTATATTTCTATGTTCTGTCGTTTCAGAACATGCTGCATTAGCGCATTTTTCAAAATCTCGTATATCATTAATTATCCAGTATATCTTTGTCTTTAAAGTATATTCAGGATTATTTAATTTTATTACCGTTTTCGTAATCCATGACAAAAGATATTTGTATTTTCCATACTTGCTATTTTCGTTTGATGTATGTCTTGAATTAAGTATTGCATTATATGTATTTTTATGACATGTAATTAATTCAATCAATAAATCAAAATTCTATTCATTTTCAAGCCTGTATGAATTGTGTTCAAGTTTTAACCTGATACTATTGATTACTTTGTAATTAGAATCCATATTAGTTTCCTTTTCTGTCGTTTCCAGCGACTTTATTATTTACTCATTAATCTATTAAAGCTGGCAATTATTGAAGATTATTGTCTTTTCTTAGCATGGAAACTATAAAACATCCGCTATGTTTCTGCTATGGAAACAGAAACAAGAAGCCTGGAAAACTTCTTATCACGGATGTAAAAAATATTTATATAAATATTAAATTAAAAATAAATCATGCCAGCTCTCGCTCTGTCAGTATCCGGAATTCCGCGTTTTTAGACTTGGCGAGGATGCGGGCTGACTGCCATTTGCATGTGTTCTTTATCCACGTCAGTATCGTTTTCGGATTGGCGTTGGATCTGGGCTTGACCGTCTCGCAGTACGGCTTTATCTCCACCCATACTGTCTTTATCTAGTTGCCGACGCGCACGCGGCAGACGAAATCTATGTAATACCTGCGTACCTTGGCTGGACGGCTGCTCTGATCAAGGTATTTTACGACGCGGTTCTCATAGCCCCACTGGACTATAGCAGGGTTTTTGTCAGCGTATAGCATAAAGTTGCGCTCGAGCGAGCTTTTAAACTCGGGCGTCTCTGTCCCGGTGAATTTCTCCGGGTGCTTTGGGAAGAACTTTCCATGCTGGGCGTTCGAGTACTTCCCGCGTCTTTCACTGGGTATCCGTATCATTAACGCTATTTACCAAAAATCAAAGCAAGAAAGCTACTAAATTTTCAATTTGACAATAATTATCTACTCACTTTAATAAATAATTTACTAACAAAACAGAGTAAATAAATAATGTTAGGTAAAAATTAATATCAAATGTAGTAAATAAAATTAGACATGAAAGAAGACGACAACAGACTAGTCTGTTCGGATGCTAAGAAAGCCGCAATCAAAGCGACTCGCTTTGCAACAGCATCTCGTCGTCAAAATCAGGTCTGTAAGATATTCGAATGCAAGATCGTTGAGAAGAGGCTAAATAGTAGGCAAAAAGAACAACTTAAGTTACTGTTTGTCGAAGGAAAAAGATTCTATAATCATGTCTTGAATATACACTAGAATGGTGTAAGTTTGAAAGACATCAATACAACAAGTATAAAATCTGTTGATTGCCTTACAAAAGACAAAAAGAAAGTGTCATACGACCTAGCCGTGATCGGCTCACAGATAAAGCAGTCGATTGTCGCAAGGATGATCTCGAATGAGAAGACAATAATGACATTAGTCAAGAAAGGTATCCAAAAGCATGGCAATCTCAAATTCAAGTCAGAGCTAACCTGTATTCCGTTGAAGCAGTACGGTACTACTTACAAGTTTAAGTCTTTCAACAAGGTGAAGATCTAGGGAATTTCAGGAACTGCCTTAGTCAGAACTGGTAATCAGTTGCAGATAGCAGATGAGCTTGCAAATGCAAATCTTATTCGTAAACCAGACGGCTACTATCTTAAAGTAACGGCATTCATCAACAAAGAAAACTGGAAAGAACAAGAAAAGAATGGAAAGGAAATTGGTCTTGATTTCGGGATCAAGACGTCGATAACAACAAGCAAAGGCGAGAAGCTTGACGTGTCTGTTGAAGAAAGTGAACGACTCAAGAAGCTGCAACGAGAATTGTTTCGCAGAGTTAAAGGTTCAAACAACAGGTACAAGACAATTAAGCTGATCCAACGAGAGTACCAGAAGCTCTCGAACAGAAAGCAAGACAAAGCAAACAAAATCGTACACAAGATGAAAGCGTACGACAGGATCTATATACAGGATGAGTAGATAGCAAACTGGCATAAAGGGCTGTTCGGAAAACAGGTTCAGCATAGCTGTCTGGGAACTGTGAAAGCTAAACTGAAGCTGCTGCCATAGACAGTAGTGTTAGACAAATGGATTCCTACGACTAAACTATGTCCTAAGTGCGGAACTGTCAATCGGCATATAACGTTAGCTGACAGAACAGTTGTATGCGGTTGCGGATATCAAGAAGACAGAGATATTCATTCAGCTAAAAACATGATCTTCATCGCCAAGTCTTGCTTCAAGAATCATTTAGTACCGACGGAACATCGGGAAATTACGCTCACGGAGTTCAGGGCCTCTGCTCTAGGCGGCAACGCCTACGAGAAAGCCGGAACGAGGAAGTGAGAAGACGCCGGGTCTTCAGCCCGGTGTAGAGTTCACCTTAATGCATCACTCGAACAATGCGCGCCTAGATATAAGAGAACCTTCTTTTTTCTTAGGAGGTTTTGTCTTCGCGATCTTGTCGCGCCCGAATGAATAGCCGCGTGCCTGTATAAGCCACATCTTCATCTGCAGCGGCGTTAATATACACTTTTCGAGACGTTTCGAAGAAGAGAACAGTTTTACGTCGCCTGTTACTATGACTTTTTCGTTAATGTCTTTTTCTGGAGTGCTGTCGTCAAACCATTTGAAGAACAGCATATCTTCGTTTTTTTCGACAGCTTTCGCCGTGGAATCCAGACCTGGTTTGTCATTGTCGAACGATAAGCATATTCTATGGTTAGGATACCTTTCACGAATGAGCTTTTTCTGTCTGTCGGACAACGACTTTGTTCCAACGGCTATGGCGTTTTTTACAAAAAGGCTGTCGTATACACCTTCGAACACTATGATGTACGGCCACGACAGGTCGACATTGTCTAGACCGTATACAAGCTTGTGACTGTTTTTTGGGAACACATACTTAAGGCTCCCTAGCTTTTTGTAGTCGTTAAGCTGATAGTACGCATCAACGCCATTTACCACCCACGGTATAAGTATGTATTCGCCTTTCGACCCCTGGTACGTAAAAAGATCTTCACGTAAAAACGGGGCTTTGTCAACCATGCGGCCTGCAAGATACGATTTCGCGTCGTCACTAAGCGGCTTCTTCCAGGACGGATCCAGCATGGGCTTGATGTGCATCAGATCTACATCGCTGCAGTCTTCGTTCGGGAAAACAGGTTCTGTCCGCCATCCTGTTTTCGCAAACGCTTTGGCGTATTCTAGCTTTATGTCATCGTAGTCTCTGCCTGACAGCGTTTGAAGTAGCTTCAGCCCCGTCATCGATATTCCGCAGTTAAAGCAAAAAAAACTCGCATTTTTCAAATAATAAAATCCGCGCTTTTTTGACAGTGACTTATGTGAATCGCCGCACAACGGGCACCTGAAATTAAGCTTGTCTCCGACTCGCACCCTGTCTGATGGAAGGTATTCCATTACCTTCTCATTAATGAACTATATATAGTCGTACGACTGCGTCATTGCTTTGTGTATTTGTTGACTATGCTGTCGAGCACTAGAACATTGTCTTCTGTTATCGGAAGGACAAACGGAAAAACTACTTTCCACGACTTAAGGCTTATCGTCTTGATATGTCCGTCCACTACGTCATATACGTCGACGGAATTAGGATCCTTCGTCGACATTCCAACGAACGGCGACTGCAGCTGCTTCTGCTTGTCTGCGAGCCTAGCTTTCTTGCATACATTCATAAACCTGATATTGCCTGTACAGAAAACAGACTCCATCGTTTTGGCGTCTTTTGGCAGAAACTCTATTTCGACAAGAGCAATAGAAAGCAGCTTTTCGAGATCTGCCTTTTTGTGCAGTAATTTCTGAGTAAACGCCAGAATCTTGTTAAGGTCTATCTTTTTCCTTACGTCTTCCGACTCGAATATCTTCCGCCATTTCCTGTCAGCAGATCCGGCCATTGTTTTTTTCCCGTCAGCTTTTCAGAACAGTGCAGTAAAGGTCGAAATTGAAGAAAGACCCGTTTTTGCCGGCTACGCTGGTCCTGCTCACGAGGCAGTTTACGTCCATGAGCTGGAACTTTATGGAATCGCTCTGTGTAGCGTTAAACAAATTAAGCCGCTCGAAATCAAGTATAAGGCGCCGTTCGTCAGACACCAGCCCGTCTTCGTTTCTCTTGACGAGACTTCCAGACGAAACAAGACCGAACTTAAGCGTCACTTCGTTATTCAAATCCGTTTCCCTGTTGCCGACCGTCGCGAATACTGCGTTATTCTCCATGTCGTCTTTGGTCTCAAGATATATGCGCATGTCTTTCGCAGACGAGAACATGAATGCCTGGCTGTTGAGCCTTTTTATCATGTCTGAACTAGACGTAAATTCGAACACTGGAGTAAACTTCGCGGATATCTTTGTAGTCACCCATTTCGATATGATGTCCTCGTTACAGGTGGAAAACTTAGTCTTGAATTTTTTTGACTCGAACCTTAAAAACGGCATGTCTACGAAAAACTTAAGACCAGAAAAGTCACCATCATGTACTTCTTTTATGGTTGACAGAAGTTTGATGAAAGTAGCTAGGCTTTCGACTGAAAAAGCGACAGGCGTCTGCGATACTACTGCGTTAGTGGCTATCTCGCATCGCGCAGTACGCGCCCGGGCGCCGTATACTTCCAGCCCGGCTTCTGAAATCGAAAACTTAGCCGACTCCACCACCCTAGACGTTGTCTTTACCGCCTCATGGAAAAGATCGAAATCTTTTATCTCTATTTGAGTTTTTGCCATAATATGATCTTACCGGTTTAGGACTGTCTACGCTAGAAACCCCATTTGGCGCGGAAAGCCTCTTCGTTTTTTAGAAAACCAGGCGTCAATATCGATTTTCCGACTGACCAGTGCTGCAATTCTTTTCTGACGATAACTCCGACTTTCATCTTATATTTAAGAACGGCCTACATTGATATGTCGGTATCATAGAAATCAAAAGGACTGAGCGCCTCGTCGAAGCGCAGCCCCGAGTCAATAGCCTTCCTGGAAAATATTATGCAAAGCCCGTCAATGCACGCGACTTCATGGTCTAGTACATCGGGATGGTGCTAGCTGAAAAACGATACCTGTCCGCCGAGCTCGCCGTGCGTTACGCATCCCCATCTGTCATTCGGATAAGGAATTGATCCGCAAAACCAATTTAGCGGAGACTGTCCTACGGATATTTTCGCGCATCCACACAGTCCTACGAGATCGTATTTGCCGCTAAGCTGCTCAAGCTGGTCCATGACTCCGATTGGGTCAAACTATACATCCGCATGGGCAAGCAGCACGAAATCTGAATCCTTGTCTTCGTTAAGAACGCCGTTATATATTTTAGACAACGGCTCTGAATTGTTTGGAAAATACATCGCATGCACGCGATCGAGCTTATCCATCTTCTCGTGAGGCATCTTAAATTCTGAGTCTTTCGACACGAATACGAACTTAAATTTCATGCTATATTCTCCTTACAATTCTTCATCCGTTTCGTCTAGAACGGATCCACCTTCGATTTTCACCCACCGCTTGACTTCGAAATGCCTTCCTTTCATGGAGACTATTTTGTTGTTCGCGTCGCTTATGACCCGGATTCCAGCCTCCTCCTTTGGAGACAGCCTTATCCACTGCTTCTGGTATACCTAATTTCCGTCGTACTTTATCTAAACGTCACCTATTGTTATTATTTTGGAAACAGGTTTGCAGCTTGTATTGGATACAACAGGCTGAGACGCTGCAGACTGAGACGCTGCAGACTGAGACGCAGCAGGCTAAGAAGCAGGTTTCGGCTGGCTTGCAGCCGGCGCAGATGGAATCTATACTCCTTGCTCGGCAGCCATGCGCTCTATATCTTCACGGCTTGGCGGATTGATTTCCCTCACGATCTTGAACCGCTACCCTGCCTCCCTGTACCACTGCTGCTTTTCCTGCAGTTCCTGCTGCGAATTGACTGTAATAGTGACAGAACCGTTTCCGCCTAGCCGCGGATCTATCATTACAGGCCGCCAACGCACGGTTCCGTCGTCTTCTTCATGCATTTCCTCGACCATTATCTCGAACGTACGAGGTATTTTAAGCGTTTTAGCCGGCCGCTTGACAGGCACCGCCATGTTGTTTTTAGGCTTTTCCATATTTTTATATTTTTCAGATTTAGGCTATCATGTTGAATAAGTAATTTTAGAAATATCGTTTTTCTTCTCGACTGTCACTACGCGATCGAACACGTCTTGATCGACCTCCGACCTATGCGATATGACGAACACGTTCTGCCCGTCCTCCGCGTAGTCTTCCAACAGATCAAGCACGTGCCTTACGCACGACGAAGAAATAGCTGAGTCAAAATATTCATCCAGGACGAGAATATTAGAGGTAAGCCCGTTGCGTATAGACATGAAATCCCTGAACGCGAACGACGTGGCTATCATAATCCGCATCTTTTCCCCAGCCGAGAAATTGTTGAATTCGCATTTTCCGCCGTTGGTGATAAACTCGTAGTTCATGTCGGAATCGAACTCCACCGTATATTTGGAGCCGAGCCTTGTCAGATAGGTCTTTATCTTGTTGTTCAGAAGTCCGATGAGATCTGATATAATGAATTTGCGAAGCGTGTCCTGAGATACGACTGTTTCTGCAGCCTTAAGGTATTTGTACGAATTGGATTCGTTCGACAGCGAAACTTCCTCC
>OBLI01001163.1_pt1 | contig 26458 bp, 26 predicted proteins | sample 1519701 | NCBI WGS metagenome assembly OBLI01 (sample SAMEA3663005, study PRJEB22513) | pig gut metagenome | biome: pig gut; feature: pig-associated habitat; material: faeces | place: France | collected 2012 | reverse complement strand
CCGGTCTTTCCCTTTCTTCTTTTTCAGTGGTGCGTCCAGCGCCTTTTCCAACAGGTTGTTGACATCCTCTGTCGGTGTTTCCCGTTTCAAACACTCATTGCGGCACTCGGCAAGGATACCGATGAGCGTGCGCCGCTCATAATCCCCGACCTCAATCTGATAGGTGTTCTCCCTCATCTCGCATCACCCCCTTTACCCGATTTCTCTTTTGGGGACACCTCCTGCTCCTTTTCCTTGACCAATGCCTTATACATTCCGGAGCTGATATTCTTCACGCTGTCATGGATCCTCGCAAGGTTTTCGCGGATACCCGCCGCGTCCATCACGCCGTATTCCTCCGGCACACGGTCAATCTCCACCGCCTTGGTGGGAACACCGTATTTCTTTGCCAGCACATACGCCGCGCACCGCGCTTCGAACTGATGCTCCGCAGGCAGGTATCCCTCAATGTCCTTTGCCATGTACTGGTACTTGCGTTTCTTGAAGTTTTCGAGCTGCGTCTGGTCATCGGCCTCTATCCAGCATGCCTTGTGCAGGTGGACAGGCTCCCAGCGGCACTTGGCGTTGTACTCGTTCTCAAGCCTGTACTGGATAACCTCGAACTGCAGTTGCCCTACGGTGCCTACGATGCGGCGCCCGTTGAACTGGTTTACGAACAGCTGGGCTACGCCCTCGTTCATAAGCTGCTCAAGTCCTTTCTGGAATTGCTTGCTCTTCATAGGGTCGTCGTTCTCGATATACTTGAACATCTCGGGCGAGAACGATGGCAGGCCGCGGAAATGAATCTGCTCTCCCTCTGTGAGCGTATCTCCAATCTTGAATATACCATTATCGGGCAGTCCTACGATGTCGCCGGGATATGCCTCCTCGATGGTGCTCTTCCGTTGTGCCATGAACTGTGTGGGCGATGAGAAGCGCACGGTCTTGTTCAGACGTATGTGCTGGTAGGGCTGATTGCGGACGAACTTGCCAGAGCAAACCTTGCAGAAGGCGATGCAGCTGCGGTGGTTGGGGTCGATGTTGGCGGTAATCTTGAATATGAAGCCTGTGAACTTCGGCTCTTCAGGCTCCACGGTGCGTTCCTCAGCCTTGGTTGGCTTTGGTGACGGGGCTATCTCAACGAAGCAGTTGAGCAATTCCTGCACACCGAAGTTGTTCAGGGCTGAACCGAAGAATACTGGTGCAACCTCTGCGCTACGGTAGGTGTCAACGTTGAATTCCGGGTATACTCCGTCGATAAGCTCAAGGTCGTCGCGAAGCTGCTGTGCCTCACGTTCTCCTACATGCTCGTCGAGTTCTGAAGAGTTGATGTCTACGGCCACTTTCTCCGTTACGCGCTGCTTATTTGGAGTGAAGAGGTTGAGCTGCTGCTCGTATATGTTGTATACTCCCTTGAAGCGCAGACCTTGTCCTATGGGCCATGACAGTGGTCTTACCTTTATCTGCAGTTCTTCCTCAAGCTCGTCGAGCAGGTCGAAGGGGTCACGTCCCTCGCGGTCCATCTTGTTGATGAAGATTATTACAGGCGTGTTGCGCATGCGGCATACCTCCATGAGCTTTCTGGTCTGTGCCTCCACACCCTTTGCCGAGTCAACGACAATGATGGCCGAGTCAACGGCAGTCAGCGTGCGGTAGGTATCTTCGGCAAAGTCCTGGTGTCCCGGTGTGTCGAGGATGTTCACCTTGTACGGGTCTCCCTCCGTGCCCTCTGGCAGGTAGTCGAATTCCATTACGGACGTGGACACAGAGATACCGCGCTGTTTCTCAATGTCCATCCAGTCGGACGTTGCCGTCTTGCGTATCTTGTTGCTCTTTACGGCTCCGGCAACCTGTATCTGTCCTCCGAAGAGCAGGAACTTCTCGGTAAGGGTTGTCTTACCGGCGTCAGGGTGTGATATGATAGCGAATGTTCGTCTTCTTTCTATTTCCTTGTTCATGTTGGGATTTGAAAGTTGAAAGTTTGTAGATAAAGGGTGGATGTTCTAAGATTATGATTGGATCATCAGCTGCCTTACACATAGGGCGAGTGAGTCTTCCCAGTATGGCACCTCGATGCCGTATGTCTGTTTGATTTTTGTCTTGTCGAGCACGCTGTAGTGCGGGCGGTGGGCAGGTGTGGGGTATTCGGCGGTGTGCAGCGGCATGACATGGCATGTGGTTATGCCGGCAAGGCGGTGTATGGCTTTTGTGAAGTCGTACCAGCTGATAACACCCTCGTTGGAGAAATGGTAGATGCCGGGCACTATTCCCTTGCTTATTGCCGTCATGATGGCCGAGGCAAGGTCGGCGGCGTAAGTTGGGGTGCCTACCTGGTCGAAGATTACCCCGAGCTGCTCCTTCTCTTTGCCAAGCTTTATCATGGTCTTGACGAAGTTGTTGCCAAAGGTGGAGTAGAGCCATGCCGTGCGGATAATCATGGTGCGGCTGCATTTTTCTGTTGCCAGCCTCTCGCCCTCAAGCTTTGTCTCTCCGTAGACGCTGTTGGGGCATGTTGCCTGGTCTTCCGTGTAAGGTGTATGGTTGGTTCCGTCGAAGACATAGTCGGTGGAAATCTGTACAAGCCATCCGTTTCTGCGCTCAATGGCTTCTGCCAGGAATGCCGGTGCCTTGGCGTTAAGCAGATGGCACAGGTCGGTATTGCTCTCTGCCTTGTCAACAGCGGTGTAGGCAGCGCAGTTTACGATGCCGTCGATAGCGTTGCCGTCAACAAATGCGTTGATGGCCTGCGGGTTGGTTATATCCAGCTCTGCCACGTCGGTGTTGAAGAACGTATGCTCTGGGTATTGCTTCTCAAGCAGCTGCATCTCGTTGCCCAGTTGTCCGTTGCAGCCTGTGATAAGTATGTTCATGTTATCGTGTATTATATATAAATATGTGTAATGATTGTTCCCGCTTATTCCTCGTCGAAGTCCAATCCTTCTGTCTTGTCCTTCTTGTAGTAGTCGGAAAGCATGCCGAGAAATGTTGTTATCTCATCTATGGCATGTTTGGTGTCGGGACTGATGTCCTTGTGCTGAAGCCGAAGCATCATTACACCATAGAGGGCGTTGAGGCAGGTTTCTATCTCGGTTAAGTCCTTGTCACCGCGGTTGCGCAGCTCGACGATGAACGGCAGCACCTTGTAGTACTCTGTATTATAGAAAGGAAATTTTGAAGACTGTAGCAGCTGTGCATGCAGTTCGGTAAGGTCCTGAACAACAATCTTGTTTATCTGGAGGTGTCCATGCTCGCGGCATCCCTCTTGGTTCATCATCCTTACCAGGTTGCCCCACCAGTCCAGCTCCTCCTCCTTTTGCTCGTCGTCAAGCTCGAATGAGTCTATGTATTCCTTTCTGATGCGCGACAGCGAGCAGCCGTAGGCTCTGATTATGTCCTCTACCTGCCACATGTAGAGCAGGTATTCGGCTATGGAATTTTTGCGTAATTCTTGTGCTATGAACATGTCTTGCGATGAATAATGTTATGTTGTGAGGTGGTGCGTCGCACGGCGGCAATAGCTCTGTTGCCGTCGTTGTAGCACGCTAATAGAAAGTATAGAGATTGAAGATGGTTCCTATGAGCATAAGCAGCGAGAAGAATATTACAAAGCTGCCAATCACCTTATTGATAATAAGAATGCCGTTCTCGTCGAACTTTCCTCTAACCTTGTCGATAAGCCATGTCAGTCCATACCACCACAACAACGCACCTCCCACAATGCAGGCGTAGCCAAGGGACATCTCGAAATGATGGTCGGGAATGACAAAGGCAAACTGTGCAAAGGAGGCCATAAAGATGAAGATGATTAGCGGATTGGAGAATGTCACCAGAAAGGCCGTCAGTCCGTTGTGCCAGAACGTGCCTTTGTTGTTGCCGCTGTGGTGCATCTTCTTGGTGGGATTGTTGCGGAAGCAGTATATGCCAAAGACGAGAAGCATCATGCTGCCGAAAATCTGCAGCCAAAACTTATTGGTAGGATTGGTGATAAGATCCATGATGAAGCTCATTCCGTAGCCTGTTATCAGCGCATAGATGATGTCGCTTACAGCTGCACCAATACCTGTTACAAACCCATACCAACGTCCTTTCTTGAGGGTGCGCTGTACACAGAGCACTCCCACAGGACCCATAGGAGCCGAAGCAAGTATGCCGATGATGGTTCCCTTGAGCATTACGCCTAATATGTCTATATGAAATGGAAATGGCATATCGTATGCAAAATTAATAATAAAAGTTGAAAATATGCCATTCGAGGGAGAAAAATACATGATAGGATGACTTTTTTGCCCAAATCCTTTGGCTTTCGGGCTATTTTTACTATCTTTGCTTTCATAACACCTATGACTGTAAACTTAAATATAAACAAATAAATTGCAATGGAAACACAATCAGTTTTGAAGCCGTATGTTATCGGCTTGGACCTCGGCGGCACCAACTCTGTCTTCGGTATCGTTGACAGCAGGGGAGAGATTAAGGCTACTACTGCCATTAAGACGCAGGGATATGATAAAGTAGAGGACTATGTGGACGCTGCAGTCGATGCGCTGCAGATAATAATCGACCAGGTGGGCGGCATAGAAAAGATAAAGGCTATGGGTATCGGCGCACCGAATGGCAACTACTATAATGGTACCATAGAGTTTGCCCCAAACCTGAAGTGGGCACATAATGGTATAGTGCCTTTGGCCAAGCTGTTCTCCGACAAGTTAGGTGTGCCCGTGGCGCTGACCAACGATGCCAATGCCGCAGCTATCGGCGAGATGACCTATGGAGTGGCCAGAGGCATGAAGAACTTCATTATGCTGACACTTGGTACGGGCGTAGGCTCGGGTATTGTCATCAACGGACAGGTGGTATATGGCAGCGATGGATTTGCTGGCGAGCTGGGACATGTCATCATGCGCAGAGAAAACGGACGTTCTTGCGGATGCGGACGTACGGGATGTCTTGAGGCCTACTGCTCGGCTACGGGCGTGGCACGCACGGCAAGGGAATTCCTGCAGACAAGCGAGGAGCCAAGTATCTTGCGGGATATTAATCCGGAAGATATCACATCGCTCGATGTGGCTATTGCCGCAGGCAAGGGCGACGAGCTGGCCAAGAGGGTTTATGACTTTACGGGCGAGATGCTCGGTGAGGCGTGTGCTGACTTCGCTGCCTTCAGCAGTCCCGAGGCATTCATCTTCTTCGGAGGAATGGCAAAGGCGGGCGACCTCATTATGAACCCGATAAAGAAAAGTTATGATGAGCATGTGCTGAAGATATTCAAGGGCAAGGCACAGTTCCTCTTCAGCGGTCTTGACGGAAGCAGTGCCGCCGTACTTGGCGCATCTGCCGTAGGCTGGGATATCTGATGATAATCACTAATAACGTTATGGAGCACCATCTGACAACAAAAATGGTGCTCCATATATTTTTTTTACAAGCCTTTCTGGATAGTTACCTGGTTACAAATCCATACACCCCATATGCAACTTCAGATCCATACAATAAAGCTCTTCCATCTACAATAAAGACTTCCTATCCTCTTATTCCGCTGACAAATCAGCAACCATTTTCCTGTACATGGCATACATTCGCGTGCGTGATATGAATCCTGTGAGCTTGTTGTTGATGTCGACAATAGGGAGGTACTCGGCATTACATTTTTCAAACTTCTTCATAACTTCCTCCATAGGCTCGTTGGTATAGAGCACTGCTGGCAGGGACACCATGAGTTGGCTAACCGTGAACTTGGTATACAGCTCGGTACGGAACACGATGTGCCTGATTTTTGTAATGTCCACAGAGCCAAGAAGGCGTCCTCCATTGTCAAGTACAGGAATGAACACGGTCTGGCTGCGGCTCAGGACATTTACGAGCTTGCCCAACGGCATGTCGGGAGCTACGCTGAGGTAGTCTTTCTCTATGATGCTGTCCATGCTCATCAGTGTCAGCGCAGCCTTGTCAGTATGGTGAGTGATGAGTTTGCCCTGCCTTGCCAGTCGCATGGCGTAGATGCTGTGAGGCTCGAAGATACTCATCACCATTACAGACACCGTGGAGACTATAATCAGCGGCACAAACAGGGCATAGCCACCTGTAATTTCTGCTATAAGAAATATGCCTGTGAGCGGGGCGTGCATGACTCCTGCCATGACTCCTGCCATACCAAGAAGGGTGAAGTTCTTTTCCGGAACATATACTCCAATCTGCTGCATGTTCCATATTCTTGCAAAGAGAAAGCCGCCAAATCCACCTATAAACAATGAGGGTGCGAAGGTTCCGCCGCATCCGCCGGCACCATTGGTACATGATGTCGCAAACACCTTGGTGAGCAGCACAAGAGCAATGTAGACAACAAGCAGGTTGCTGTGACCATAGAACAGTGAGTTGTTGAGCAGCTTGTCCCAGTCGGCCTCGGTACGTCCGTTTAGCAGGATGTTGATGGCAGAGTAGCCCTCGCCATAGAGAGCAGGGAAGAGGAATATGAGCGAGCTGAGCATGATGCCTCCCACGGCGAGCTTGCCGTAGGGATGGTTCTTCATCTTGGCGAATATGCCCTCGCAGAATGTCATGGTACGGATGAAATATAGGCTTATGAAGGCGCAGAAAAGGCCAAGCAGCACACATGCGGGCACGCGCTCCACTTGCCACGCACCGTCCATGTGGAAACTGAACAGTGAGTTGCCTCCCATAAGCAGCCAGGTGAAGACATTGGCTGTGATGGTAGAGACAAGAATGGGTAGCAGGGAAGCCATCGTAAGGTCAACCATAAGCACCTCAAGAGTGAAGACAAGACCTGCTATAGGAGCCTTGAAGATACCGGAGATGGCGGCGGCGGCACCGCATCCTACAAGCAGCATGAGAGTCTTGTTGTCCATCTTGAACAGCTGTCCGAGGTTGGAGCCTATGGCTGAGCCAGTAAGCACTATAGGAGCCTCGGCACCTACAGAACCGCCGAAGCCGATGGTGATGGCAGATGCTATAACCGACGACCAGCAGTTGTGAGGCTTCAGTCTCGATCGCTTGCGCGAGATGGCATAGAGTATGCGGGTGATACCGTGAGAGATGTTGTCCCGGACAATATGCCTAACAAAAAGCGATGTAAGATAGATACCGATGACGGGAAATACAAGGTAGAGCCAGTTGAAGGAGGTCACCTCGAAGCCTTCTGTCAGAATGGCCTGTATCTGGTGGATGAGCGTATGAAGGATATAGGCAGCCATGGAGGCGAGGATGCCTATCATGAATGCCAGTATAACCGTCATCTGCTTGTCGGTCAGATGGGTTTCCTTCCATGCCATTATTTTAGCAAACAAAGCGTTGTCTTTTATGGATTGTTATTAATAATATTATATGTGTAGTTGCTCTTGCCTATTTCCTTATTATTGTCACCTCGCCATTTGCTGTCAGCTTGATAATGCTCGACGGGGTATGCGGCTTGTGTTCCTGCCGTCTTGTCCAGCAGACGTAGTCTACGGCATTGATAATCTCCTCGCTGATGTCGCAGAAGTTCTGTGCCGCAGGCTCACCGCTGATATTGGCGCTCGTGCTCACAATGGCTTTCTGATATCTGTAGCAGAGTTCCTTGGAGAATGGCTCCTTAGTTATACGCATGGCTATGGAACCATCGTCGGCAATGAGATTTGGTGCCAGGTTGACAGCGTTGTCGAGGACTATCGTTGTTGGTTTTACTGAGAGCTCGAATATATCCCAGGCTACATTTGGTATGTCACGGACATAGCGTTGAAGCCTTGACTCAGAGTCGACAAGGCAGATGAGAGCCTTTGAGTCGTCGCGATGCTTGATGTTGTAGACCTTTGCCACAGCCTCGGCGTTTGTGGCGTCGCATCCTATTCCCCATACCGTGTCTGTAGGGTAGAGGATTATACCTCCACGCCGCATGGTCTCAACGGCGTTTCTGATGTCATCTTCTGTTTTCACAATCTTTTTTTCTGAATATCGCAAATCGCTATAGCGACTGCTGTTGCTTTAAAATACCTGTATCTTGTACCCAACGGTGAGCTGCACCATGTTAAGAACCGAGTTTGGCAATATTTGCTTTGCCTTTTCGCTGTCGGGGATCTTGTTGAGCTGGTAGTTCCATCTTGCATCAAGCATCACCTTCCCCAGTTCCAAGCTGAATCCTACTGGTACTGTGAGCAGTGAGCCGTGCAGCTCGTCCTCAATATCTACGATTTGAGATCTGTACTCGCTCTTGGCATTGAAGAGTTTTCCACCTGTTACACCAGTATAGAAGCTTAGCCAGTGTGTGGGGTAATAGTGTAGGAGATATGAGGTGTTGATGTAGTCGAGACGATAGTCGTATGGTCCGGCGTTCTCTGTTGTGACCCATGTTATGTAGGCATTCTTTGTTCCTGCATGAAGATATGCCAGCTCGATGTCGAATGCCAGTTTGGGGGTGAAGTATACTTGCATGGCTACACCACCTGTAAGACCTATTTTGAACTCTCCACCAGAGTGTCGCATGAATGAGCCTGCAGCACCCGCCTTTGGTATGACGAAGATGTCCCAAGGGACGCGCTCGTACTTGTCTGCAGCAGAGACTGTTGCCGTGGCTGTCATGGCAAGCAAAAGTATTAGTATGTATTTCTTCATGACAAAAAAACTAATTTTATGCAAAGGTAGTGCAAATAGTGGACAAAACAAAATTTAACGGCGTTTTTTTTGTTGTATCGCATCATACCTGTAATAGGTGCGCTATCTGTTTTTTGTTTTGGGTGAGTGAAAATTTTTGGAATGGCTTTGTGGTATCGCCGTTTTTGATTAACTTTGCGCTTATATGGAAAAGAAAGATTTAAGAATTGTCTTCATGGGAACACCTGAGTTTGCCGTGGGGACTTTGAGAAAACTTGTTGAAGGAGGATATAATGTCGTGGCCGTCGTTACGCAGCCCGATAAGCCAGTGGGCCGTCATCAGGACACGTTGCAGCCGTCGGAAGTGAAGAAATTTGCGCTGGAACACGGACTGCCAGTATTGCAGCCGGTAAAGATGAAAGACCCGGAGTTTGTTGAACTGCTGAGAAGCTACAATGCCGACCTGCAGGTGGTTGTTGCGTTCCGTATGCTACCGGAAGTGGTATGGGCTATGCCGAGGTTTGGAACATTCAATGTTCATGCTGCGCTTTTGCCAAAATATAGGGGAGCGGCACCTATTAACTGGGCTGTAATTAATGGCGAGACAGAGACAGGGGTCACTACGTTCTTCCTCGACCATGACATTGATACAGGTAGGGTTATCGCACAGAAGGCGTTCCCTATTCCCGATGATGCAGATGTGGAATATGTTTACGACGGGCTGATGGAGCTTGGCGCAGACTTAGCCGTCGAGACAATAGATATGGTTCTCTGTACCGAGGGTAATGTGAAGACCATCGAACAGAGTGATATGACTGATTGTGACAGCCTGCCCGTTGCGCCAAAGATTTTCAAGGAAACGTGCGAGATATGCTGGGAGAAGAATGCTAAGTCTGTTTATGACTTTGTAAGGGGACTAAGCCCTTACCCTGGTGCATGGGGAAAGGTAAAGCTCAATAACAACCAACTGACGCTGAAGATATTCAAGACAGCCAAGACTGAGCGCACGGCTAACGGTGAGCCTGGTGTCGTATATATTGAGAAAGGTAGGATGTTTGTCAATACTGGTGACAGTCTGCTTGAGGTACTGACCCTGCAGCAGTCGGGAAAGAAACGTATGGCAGCCCGTGATTTCGTCAACGGACTCCGCCTTTAACCCAACTCAGACAGTGACTGTAGGGGCTGCATGAATTATGAAATAAGAGTATGGGATTGTAAATAATAATTGCTGATAATTGTTGTTCTAAATACATGATGTATTGTTGTTTGTCCGCAAGCGGATGATTTAGCGGAACAGCAATTATCAGCAATTAAACAGTAATTATCAGCAATCATCAATCATTAATCAATAATCATTAATCAATCATCAAAATTGCCACCAGTGTTTCTTTTTTGGAACATCTTCCTCATGAATATGCCCGAATGACTCCTTGATGACCTGTTCGTAGGGTTTATGGTATTTTATCATCTGGTAGATAGTTCCCCAGTCAGGAAGTCCTCCCACCTGCCTGTCGTCAATGAACATGTCGGCCTTGATTTTCCTTGAGAAGTGGTAGTTTTTGGTCATGTCTTCCTCAGGATAGTCTTTGTTGATGGCCCAGAATTCCACCCCTCTCTCCCTACACCATGCCACGGCATCATCAAGCAATTTGTCCTCGCGGCAACTCCATAATATAAGCTGGTGCTTGTCTTTGATCAACATTTTAAGAGTATCGGTGGCGAACGGACGTTCGTCACCGATGTCAGGATATCTGTTCTCTACAATTGTTCCGTCGAAATCAACTGCAATAATCATAACTTTGTGTTAGGGTTTATGTAAAGGTGTTATACCTTTATTGATGTGTCGTTCTTGTCTCCGTAATGACTGTTGACATAACTGCCGTAAGAGCCGTATGCGCCATATGAGCCATAGCGTCCGTACGAACCATATGCCCCATAGCGCTGAGACTTGCTGTTGTAGCGTCCGTAGCGTCCGTACTTGCCGTAGCGACCATAGCCATAATAGTATCCGTACTTCTTCTTCGACATGTCGATGCCATTCAGTACAACACACATGGTGGGGAGTTTCTTCTCTGCTGCGAGGCTGTTGATAAGCTCGAAGCTCTCCTTCGGAGTGTAGTCTGCGCGGCACATGTAGACTGTAACGTCAGCCACGCGGCTTATCTGAAGCGTATCGGTAACAAGGCCTACAGGAGCTGTATCGATGAGTATGTAGTCGTACATCTCGCGTAGGTTGCCCATGATGTCGTCAAGTGAAGTACGGGCAACAAGCTCTGCGGGGTTTGGAGGTATCGGACCTGCCATAAGAAGATCAAGGTTGTTGTTGATGCCCGAGGGTACTATCTGTCCAAGGATGTCATCCTTGTTAGGTGAGTTCTTGACGATGAGGTTTGTAATTCCGTGCTTCTTGTCGTCAATTTCGAAAAGCTGTGCGAGACGCGGCTTACGGATGTCAAGACCAACGAGCACTACCTTCTTGCCAAGAAGGGCGAAGCTCACTGCAAGGTTGGCAGCCGTGAACGTCTTACCCTCACCCGTTGTTGTCGAGGTGAACATGATGGTTTTCTGGTTCTCCTTGAGCATGAACTGTATGTTGGTACGCATGGAACGGAATATCTCCTCCATCTGTGTGTTCTTGTTCTCGTGTACTACGATGTCGGCCTTTGTCTTGGCAGTCTCGCTGGCTACTGCCACATCGGCAATGATTGGCAGAGTGGTGAGGCTTGCCACATCGTCGTGTCCCTCAATCTTGTAGCGGAACAGCTGTACGATGTAGAGGATTATGGCAGGGATAGCCAGTCCGGCGATAAGTCCTATAAGCATGATAAGCGAGCTCTTGGGGCTAACCTTTCCGCCTGCAGCAGGGTCATCGATGAGTTTTCCCTTGTCGGCAGTGGCGGCAAGCGATATGGAGTTTTCCTCACGCTTCTGGAGAAGCATCAGGTAAAGGCCCGACTTCACTTCCTGCTGGCGGCCAATCTGTGTAAGCATTCTTTCCTGTTCAGGTGTAGATTGTATCTGTCCCTGATACTTGTTGAACTGTGAGGAAATAGCGTTGCGCTGTATCTCAACGTTGCGGCGTGCCTGGCTCATAGCCCTGCGGATACTGTTCGACAAGTCTTCGAGCTGTGAGGTGAGAGGTGTCACAGTTGGTGAGTTCTCGCTTGCGCTACGCAGTAGCCTGTTACGCTGTAGTACAATCTCGTTGTACTTATTAATTAGTGATGTTGCTGACGCATCGGTAAGACCAACGTTCGATGGCAGGGTCTGATACCTATTGTCTGGCTGGTTCATATAGTCGTTGATGCTGTTGAGCAACTCCACCTGAGTACTGATTTCGGCAAGTTTCTGTGAGTACTGGTCGGCATTGCCTACAGCCTGTCCGGCATTCATCTTCAGCTCCACCATGTTGTGTGACTTCTTGTAGTTCTCAAGCTGCCCCTCGGTGTTGCCCAGCTCGGCGTTGATTTTCTCAAGACGTCCGTTGATGAACTCTTCGGTACGTACTGCTATCTCGTTCTTGTCCTCGTTGGCCTGCCTGTTGTAGCAGATGGCGAGCTGCTTGAGGTAGTCTACGGCTCTCTGTGGGCTTTCGTCGCTGATGACAAGCTGAGCAATGGTTGTTGTCTTGCTGGTCTGGCTAACAGACAGTGAGCCTACGTACTTATATGCCTCGCTCTTTGGAGAGTTGATGACTACTTTTATCTGCTGTCCTTCCTGCATCTGGTAGCCAGGATTTGCAGAGAAGCTCAGAATGCCTGCTCGTGTGCCGATTGTTGCGGGCAGCTGCGAGAACGTCTTGTCTATAGCAAATGGGCCGTCAGCCTCGTTGTCGCTTATAGGAACATAGTATGTACCCGTGATATGGTACTTGTTGCCTTCCTTGACAATGTCCAGATTTATGCCGGCGTTTAGTTTCTCCAGGTGTGCCGGATCCACGTCTACGCTTATGGGCTGTGTCTTGTAGAGCAGGTTGTATTTTATTTTGCCCTTGATATAGTAGTTCACGTATAGTTTGAGGTCGCGTACAGCCTGCTCTGCAATAGAGTGCGAGCTAAGTATCTCCATCTCGTTGTCGATACCGTTAGAGTTGGTAATCATACCGAGCGTGGAAGTGTTGAGCATGTTGTTGCGGCTGCTGTTGCCCTCGTTATCTTTGATGAGCAGCTTGGCGTATGCCTGGTAGATAGGGGTGGTGTAGCGTAGGTATATGGCTGCTACTCCAAGACAGATGATGAGGGAGAGTGCGAACCATTTCCAGTTGAGGATAATGGTAGTGTAGATGGCGGCAAAATCGAAAGCGGACTGCTCCTCTTTCTCAAATGGCACATTTGCGTTCTCCATTTCAAGATTCTTTTTTTCTTCCATTGTGTAATTTTATGTGTTTCTTTGTATTAATACCTTTATTATCTTTGCGCTTGTTTTCTCTTTAGTGCTTACTTTGGAAGGGTTTTGTCGGCAAGTTTCAGCAGGTATTTGCCGTACTCATTCTTGGCCATGGGCTGGGCAACGACTCTTAGCTGTTCTGTTGTTATCCATCCTTTCTTATAAGCAATTTCTTCCAGACATGCTACTTTCAGTCCCTGTCTCTTTTCTATAACCTCTATGAAGGTGCTTGCCTCGCTGAGGCTGTCATGGGTACCAGTGTCAAGCCATGCGAACCCTCTCTGCAATGTTCTAACCATGAGGCTGTTCCTGGAGAGGTATTCCTGATTGACAGTGGTTATCTCCAACTCTCCGCGTGCGCTTGGCTTGATGTGCTTTGCTATCTCTACCACGCTGTTTGGGTAAAAATACAGTCCCACAACGGCATAGTTGCTCTTCGGGTTGGCAGGTTTTTCTTCTATGCTCAGGCAGTTGCCCTGTTCGTCGAATTCTGCAACTCCGTATCTCTCGGGGTCGTTTACGTAATATCCGAACACACTTGCCTTGCCGTTTGTGGCTGCGGTTACGCTCTCCTTGAGCAATGCGCTGAAGCCTGCTCCGTAAAAGATGTTGTCGCCAAGAACGAGGCATACGTCATCGCTACCGATGAATTCCTCGCCAATGATGAATGCCTGTGCCAGTCCGTCGGGACTTGGTTGCTCCGCATAGCTGATGTTGATGCCAAGGTCGTGGCCGTCGCCAAGGAGCCGTCTGAAACCAGGAAGGTCGTAAGGTGTTGATATTACGAGTATGTCACGGATACCTGCAAGCATCAGCACCGACAAGGGATAATATATCATCGGCTTGTCGAAAATAGGAATGAGCTGTTTGCTTATGCCTTTGGTAATGGGGTATAGGCGAGTACCCGAGCCGCCTGCTAATACAATTCCTTTCACTTTGTCGTATTGCTTTAGAGTATGTTGTTAATACTTATTGAACTAGAGTTCTGGTATACTGTCATTTTGTTTGAGACGTATATTTTGTTGCAAAACATCGGGTAACGAGATGTTCCCGCTAATTTGTGGCAAATTTAATAATTATATTTGAGATACGAAAACTTGTGGCACTTTTTTTCAAATTTACGGTTGAAATTATGCTGCAAGTCAATTGTGATGCTCTAAAGATGCTGTAAGGCGTAACGAAAGATGGGCTAATTGGTAAAAAAGACAGAGGTAGTCGCAAATAAATTTTGCAGTTTGAATATTTTCTATTAATTTTGCATTTGATAATAGAAAACATGTAATAGATAAATTCTGAAAAAACATTATGAGCTTCATAAAAAAACTATTTGGAAAGAAGGAGGCAGAGAACGGGGCTGGAGGCATGCAGGACTATATGACCCTCATACGTGTCTATTTCCAGGCTTCGCTGGCTTCTAATGTTGGTATAACCAACCTTGCAATGGTGCCGGACCTGAGGGTGTTCAAGTCAACGTTCCATGTGCCGACGGTAAACAATAAATTGGGTGTCGGAGAGAAGAAACATTGCATGAAAATGATGAACGAAATCTATGGTACCGACGAGTCTTTCTTCAAGGAAATCGACCAAAGCATACGCAAGAACTGCCGCAAGTTGCAGGATGTGCAGGTATATCTTGTTCAATTCCAGAATTTCTCCCAGGATATTATGATGCTTACGGGCAATCTGATGAAGTTCAAGTTGAGGTTGCCGTCATTCTTTAAAAAGGCTATTAGGACGATGACGGAAAAAACCGTGCACGACATCTTTACCAAGAACGACTACACCGATGCTGGCGTGCTTAAGACCATCGTTGCCATACGTCAGTATAATAAGCGTCTCGGTTTCAGCGAGAAGTGGATTACAGACTATGTATATCAGCTCGTGATGCTTGCCAAGAAAGAGCCAAGACAGACTGAGGAGTAGGAAAAAATGTCCGAGACGGCAAAAACTCTTGGTCTGCCTAAAAAATATATGCTTATATCTTGCCTTTTTAAAAATAAATTGGTAAATTTGTAGCCAAATAATAATTCTATGGATGCTAATGAGAAAACTTTAAACGCTTTCACCACCAGAGTAAGGCAGATGATTCTTCAGTACAATGAGACGAAGAATGAGAATGCGGAGCTTTACGCAATGGTTGACGAGCGCGACTCCAGGATAAAGGAATTGGAGGCCAAGTTGGAACAGGCACGTAGAGATTATGAGATGCTGAAGATGGCCAAGATGCTTGAGGTTACAGACGGCGACATGGAGTCTGTACAGAAGCGGGTGTCGAGGCTCATCAGGGACGTCAACAAATGTATCACGCTCTTGAGCGAAAGTTGATAACGTACTATGGCTGAGGAAAACAAAGAGAAATTAAACATAAGATTGTTTGTCTACGATATGGAAATCCCTCTGCGGTGCAACCGCGACGAGGAGGAACAGTATCGGAAGGCTGGCAAGCTTATAACCGAAACAATGAACACTTATTACTCGTATTTCAAGGGAAAAAAGAGTGATAAGGAGATTTTGTATGCCGTACTCATTGATATAGCGTTAAGATATGAGAAAGAGGCTATGCATAACGACCTTGGACCGGTGGTTGGTATTCTCTCAAAGTTGACTTCGGAGATTGAGGACGCCCTGAAGAAGTAGGAGAATATACATACATATAAATTAATTAAAGAGTTATCCATGACAACAGTTATTATCTCGGCCGTCATAGGAATCCTAATAGGAGGAATTGTCGGCTACGTACTTTTCCGATATGTCATTACCGGAAAATATAAACAGATGATAGAGGCCGCTAATAATGAGGCAGAGGTCATCAAAGAGAAAAAACTCCTTGAAGTAAAGGAGAAGTTCCTGAACAAGAAAAGCGAGCTCGAAAAAGAGGTTCAGCAGAGAAATCAGAAAATCCAGCAGAGTGAGAACAGGCTTAAGCAGCGTGAGATCTCGCTCAACCAGAGGCAGGAGGAACTGGGAAGACGCAAGCAGGAGGTTGAGCAGAACCAACAGCGTATAGAGAACGAGAAGAAGCTCATCGCCATCAAGCAGGAGGAACTTGAGAAGATGCAGAACCAGGAGAGGGAAAAACTTGAGGAACTCTCTGGACTTAGTGCTGAGGAGGCAAAGAACCGACTCGTGGAAAGCCTTAAGGATGAGGCCCGTACTGATGCGGCAAGCTACATCAACGAGATTATGGACGAGGCAAAGCTAAATGCCAATGCACAGGCTAAGAAGATTGTCATTCAGACCATACAGCGTGTCGCCACTGAGACGGCAATCGAGAACTCTGTAAGCGTATTCCATATCGACAATGACGAAGTAAAGGGACGTATCATCGGACGTGAGGGACGTAACATCCGTGCCATTGAGGCTGCTACTGGAGTTGAGATTGTCGTTGACGATACTCCTGAGGCTATTGTCATATCAGCCTTCGACCCAATCCGCCGTGAGGTATGCCGTCTGGCCCTGCATCAGCTTGTTGCCGACGGACGTATTCATCCGGCACGCATCGAGGAGGTCGTTGCCAAGGTGAAGAAACAGCTTGAGAACGAGATTATAGAGACAGGAAAACGTACAGCCATAGACCTTGGAATCCATGGCCTGCATCCTGAGCTTATCCGTATAGTCGGCAAGATGAAGTACAGAAGCTCCTATGGTCAGAATCTGCTGCAGCATGCACGCGAGACGGCAAACCTGTGTGCAGTCATGGCTGCTGAGCTGGGACTCAATCCAAAGAAGGCCAAGAGAGCCGGACTGCTTCACGACATCGGCAAGGTGCCTGACGAGGAGAGCGAGTTGCCGCACGCACTCTATGGAGCAAAGATTGCTGAGAAATACAAGGAGAAGCCAGATATCTGCAACGCCATCGGTGCCCATCACGACGAGATGGAGATGAATACTCTTCTCGCACCTATCGTTCAGGTCTGCGACGCCATCTCTGGAGCACGTCCTGGCGCACGCCGTGAGATTGTCGAGGCATATATCAAGCGTCTCAACGACCTTGAGGCTATAGCCATGAGCTATCCTGGTGTTACCAAGACCTACGCCATTCAGGCTGGACGTGAGCTTAGGGTTATTGTCGGAGCCGACAAGATGAGCGATGAGGAGACCGAGAAGCTGAGTGGCGAGATAGCTACAAAGATACAGAACGAGATGACATATCCCGGACAGGTGAAGATTACAGTTATCAGGGAGACACGTTCTGTTGCTTACGCCAAGTAATTACCATCTGCAATAGCTCAACTGCGTAATTCTGGTTTCAGCAAGAATAAGAATTTCCAACTACAATACTCGCCCTGCAAGGGTAAAGCGTAAATAATAGCCAATTATGCTTTAGCTCTTGCAGGGCGAGTTTTTTGTCAGACAAATGTCAGTTTTGTAATTGCCGAAATGTAATAAAGTCCTTAACGTTGCCGAACAGACGTATTCTGTATGGCGGCATCAGACATTTCGAGTGATTACTATTTTTGCAGTGTGGTCTGTGTATACTACCTTCATTGCCGATATCCCGTTGACAGCGAGACTGCTCTACAACGCGTCATCCACGCCATCAGCTCCTGGCAGCCATATAAGGACGCTGGCATGCTAAGAATACGAAAAGAGGGAGCATAGCCCCCTCTTTTCATGTACTTGATACCTATTGCAGGCTTACTTTCTTTTCCTTGCTGGTGCCTTCTTGTTCTTGGCAGCATGACTTGCGAATTTCTTGAAGTCCTGTTTTTCCAGCTCGTATACCCTTTGTACCTGACGGGCAGAGAGGAACTTTCTGTATTCGCCATAGTATTTCTCTCTAAGGTCGAGCAGCTTGCGGCTTTGTTTGAATCTGTCCTTCTGTATAGTTTCAATCTCCGCATCCGTCATCTCGCTTCTCTTCTTGCCTTTGTTTTCTTTCATGGCCTTGTTGGCAGCATAAAGCTCCTTTTGGCATGCGCAGAATGTGGTAGTGAACTTCTGGGCAGTGGCATCGTCAAGAGCCAGAGCCTGTGCTATACGCTTGGCGCGCAGCTCAGTCAGCTGTTCAACGCTCATCCTGCTTCCGTCTTTCTTTTGCTTGTTCTGGGCGTTAGCTCCCATGCTCATACATACCATGAACATGGCAAGGGCCATAATTCTGATAATCCTTTTCATCTTCTTTGTCGTTTTATAAGTTAAACAATATGTCTTGCTCGTATGATTCGAGCACTATTTCCTGATCGGTCTCGCTAAGCTGGCTGTATGCCTCGTCCACTGTCAAGAACGTTCTCCTGCCCATGTCTCCTGCCGATTGTCCGAGCATCACCACGCACAACACGGCACACGCAGCAGCATACATCAGTTTTGTTATAAGAGTCCTTCGAATACTCTTTCCTGCCTGGTCGAAGTCTGTTGCAAGCCGGCTGAATACCGTGGACTGCATGTCCTCGAAGAACCCATCCGATACCATAAATGGCATATCACATCTTTTCTTTTGCATATATTTACTCCTTCTCCGTTATAATATTGGTAATCTTACTCTTGGCAATGCTATAGTTCACTCTTGCCGTCACTTCGGTTGTACCCATGATAGAGGCTATCTCCTTGAAAGGCAGCTCGTCGTAGTATCTGAGGCTGAATGCCACCTGCTGCTTCTCGGGTAGGGACGATATAATCCTCTGCATGGCCACGGCGTCTGCCTTCGTATAGTCTGTGTACTCGTCGGCGTGAAGACTGAAGTAGTCCGTTCCCTCCAGGTCTGTCTCCATCTGCCTGGCCTTGTTGCGCGCAATGTGGTCCAATGCCTCATTGGTGGCTATTCGGTATATCCATCCGCCAAGCGAGCCGCTGCCACGGTACGAGATGAACGATCTGAACACTTTTACGAATGTGTCCTGCGTGACGTCCCGTGCCTCCTCATGTCCGACAACAAGCCGCCGGATATGCCAGTATACTTTCTCCTGGTATTTGTCCATGAGGATTTTGAAGCCGCGCTGTGGGTCTCGCCCCATTAGAGTTGTTATATATGTGTCGTCGCTCTCTTTCATTGCTGGTTCTTTTTCATCGGCACACTCGTGAAGCGTTTCAAAGCCTGCGATTATTGCCGTTTCCTATAATATATGACGCAAAAGAGGCTAAAACGTTAAAAACTCAGATGAAATAAAATGTAGCAATGAAATGTTTATGGAGTTTTGTAGGATATGGATTTGCGGAGAGTTGCCACCTCAAATCCTTATCACCGTCTGTCGTTTTCGGGATTGAAGTCCCTGATGGTGTAGTATATGCTCTTTGGTTTGTAGTCTGTGTCGAAGGGTAGGGGACTGTTGCCTGCTCCGAGCCATGAATCGGCATCAGAGAGGTTCCAGAACGTGACGTTCGTGACCACGTTCCTCCATTTTCGCACAATGCGGAAGATGTTGGCATATTGCCTCTCTTGCATCTCTGCTATATGCTGTGGCACGCCTCCTGCATTTCCCTGGCTAAACTGCAGTTGGCCTCCCATCTCGTTGGTTGTCCTTATGTCCAGCTCCGTCACCTGCACCTCGTCTACAATCTCAGAATATTTACTTATGGCTGCCTCGACGTCTTCTGCCGATGGCCACCAGGCGTTGTAGTGTCCCTGCATGCCTATGCCGTCGATGGGTACTCCGTTATCCTTCATCTTCTTCACCATATTATATATACGGTCACGCTTTGACGGAACAGCAGCATTGTAGTCGTTGTAGAATAGCTTGGCATCAGGGTCAGCCTCATGAGCAAACTCGAATACTTTTCTCACAAGCTCCTCTCCACATAGCTTGAAGAGCCTTGACTGCCTGTACGGGCTTGGTTCGCCATTGTCATCAGGCAGCCTGTCCCCGTCTCCGTCGGCAATGGCCTCGTTAAGCACGTCCCAGGCGTAGACAACATCCTTGTATCTTCCTACCACGGTGTGTATGTGGTTGCGCAGTCTTTGGAAGAACACCTCTTTTGTCACCTCGTTGCCCAAGGAGTCTGTAAACATCCAGTTGGAAAACTGCTCGTGCCAGCACAGGCAGTGGCCTCTCATCTTCACGCCGTTTCTCCGGCACCAGTTGGCTATGCTGTCTGCATCGCCCCATCTCCAGACGTTCTCCTTCGGGTGTATAACTCCTGGCTTCATGGCATTCTCCGCCGTAACGCTGTTGAAGTTCCTCCTCACTATGTCCATCTGCTCTGCGGACCTCACGTTGCGTGCGCTTAGCGAGACACCAATACTGAAATAGTCCTTGTATGCGTCCTTGTAACCATATGTGGTATCTGCAACAGCCTTCTCCGTCTGTTGTGCCGTGGCTGATAGAGCAGCCAGAACAAGCGATAATATGATAATAGAAGATTTCATTCTCTGAATTTCTTGAATTGCCGAATAGTATAACAATCTACCTCTCCCACACATAGTGAAGGACCTGTCGTCAGGGTCGCCCCACAGCGTCCTTCACCACGAGTCCGGCAATGGTCATGCCGAATATTGCCGTGATATGCATCAGCGAGCCGTTGATTTGCGCCTTGCTAGAGCACCACTCATGATTGAGCAGGGCTGCGTCGCCAGGTCCGTTCTTTGCCTTCGGACACATGCACTTCTCTGTTCCGCACGATGCGTTATGCCCCTTGTTCTCCAGCAGCTCGTCGCTGTATACGCATAGGAATTTCCTTGCGGGTTTACGTTTCAGCCGCTTGAATCTCTGGCGCAGGGCACGGGCCAGAGGGCATCCCTCAACCTTCCAGAACTCTGCAACCTTTATCCTTGTTGGGTCCATCTTCAGTGCTGCTCCCATTGATGAGAAGAATACCGCCTTGGTATTGCATGCCATTTCAATAAGCAACCGCTTGTCCTTCAGCGAGTCTATGGCATCGATGATATAGTCGTAGCTGTCGAGGCAGAAGCTGTCGGCAGTCTCTTCCGAGAATATCTGCTGCCGTGCATCTATCTCTGCCATGGGGTTTATGGTAAGTAGCCTCTCCTTGAGAGCCTCCACCTTAACCTGCCCTACGGTCTTCACCGTGGCCATGAGCTGACGGTTGATGTTTGTTATGCATACCCTGTCGCTGTCGACCACCGTCAGGTGGCTGATACCTGAGCGTACAAGGCTCTCAGCGCACCAAGAGCCTACGCCTCCCACGCCGAATATTATCACCTTGATGCTGTTCAGTCTCTCCATGGCATCGCTTCCCAACAGCAGTTGGGCGCGGTTGAATATACCTCTTTCTATCCCCATCCTCTTTTCCTTGTTTTTGCCTGCAAAGTTACATATTTTTTCTCATAATGCTATTATTGCCTCAGGCTATTTCCTCAGAAACCTCTGCCTCAGGAATTTCCTTACAGGCTCATCGTAGAGCATCATCGCCGCATAAGCAGTGAGGATGCTTACTGTCACTATGGCTGCCGAGAGGAAGAGTTTCACAGATAGCGGCGCGTCGCCATTGTTGTCTATCCACGTGAAGAACAGGTATACGAAGGGGTAGTGTACCAGATAGAGGCTGTAGGATATGCGACCCATAAAACGGCATACGCCGATGGTGGTCTTACCTTTGGGATTGGTGCCTGCGCCTATGCATACCACGATGGGAAAAATAAGCAGGGTGCAGATCAGGCTGAAGGCTCCGTCAAGGTGGGGCAGGGCATAGCCTCCGACATTCTCCGTGCATATTATCGCAACGATGATGATGGAGCATATCCAGAAGGCACCACGCGCCCTCACTACTAAGCCCAAACGGCTGAGAAGCAGACCGGCAAAGAATGAATAGCCCACGCGCGCCATACCTATATATATATGTTCCGTGTCCCATGTGAAGCCACCGTTGAGTGCCCATGGATAGTCGTGCTCCTCAAGCATCCCGAACATGTTTAGACTCAGGGCGCAGTCGGCAAGTATCACAGCAAAGACTGCCACAAGTACGGCGAGCCACTTCTTTCCCAAACGGTAGACAAACAGACCATAGAGAAGGTTGGCGATATACTCGTAGATGAGCGACCACTGAGGAATGTTCAGGGAGAACAGCTCATCGTTGCCTCGTATGTTGTATTCCCGTGTCTGGGGAATCATAAAGAAGCCCAGCACAACATACAACAGCAGCGTCGTAAGGCTGGTCTCTGCTATGCGTGGATAGTAGTTGCCGCTTTGCAGGTAGAAGAATGCAGCACCCAGTAGTAGGCCGAATAGCACCATGGGTTGGAGCCTGATAAGACGGCTCTTCACAAAGTCCCATCGTGTCATGTCGCCGCTAAGCATGCGACGGTCGTATGCGTAGCCAATGACATAACCGGAAAGGACGAAGAAGAAGTCAACAGCAAGGTAGCCGTGATTGAGATGCTTGTACACAGGGTCATAGGAGAAAGCCTCGCTCAAGTGGAATATTACCACCATCAGGGCTGCTACTCCACGAAGCCCGTCGAGTATCTCATAGCGTGGTTTGGTAGCGTTGGTGTTCATAGGATAGGAATGGTGCCCTGGGGGGTAAGGGGGGTGAGTGAGATTTGCAAATTTAGGAAAAGTCCCTTATAGACACTCTTGTTTTATTTATTGCACGCTATTAGTCTTCTATTGAGAGCTTTACTTGTCGCACATCCTGTTCACGGCCTCGATACCCTTGTCTGTGCAGAAACCGCGGAAGAAAAGGAATATTACGTTGGTGAAGAGGTAGTCGAACTTAACCGTTGTAAAGTCTGTATTGTATATTGCGTAACGTACACACTCGCGCATCATTTTTGCTACTATAGCGAAGTCAATCTCCTTACGGAAATAGCCCTGCTCGATGCCAAGGTTGAAGAATGCCTGCGTTAGGTTCTCGTCTACGGTGTCTTTCTCGTCAAGGTAGTTTGTTACCTTGGGGTATTTCTTCAACTCCTGATAGAACAGTGGGTTGACGTTGTCGTATGCCTCGGCATGCATGCGATATAGCTCAAAGATAATCTCCATGACATTGTTGTCTACTCGCTCGGCAAAGGCAGAGATACGGTTGTGTCTGCTCTCGTCTGCTGTCTTGAGAACTTCCAGGAGCAGGTCTTCCTTGTTGTCGTAAAGCTCGTAGAGAGTACGCTTGGAGATACTCAGCGCGTTGGCGATGTCGTCCATCTTGACTGCGCGGATGCCCTTTGCGAGGAAATGCTGCATGGCAACCTCGCGTATCTTTGTGCGTAATTCCTTTCTGTAGGCGGACGAGAAGTTGGCTTTATCCATATCTTGTTTTTGCTGCAAAGATACAAAAAAAACATAAAACTCTGTCACGTTATCGTGGTTTTTTATTAACTTTGCGCTTGATAATCAATAGGTGGCTCGATGATGGCATGGTAAGAAAGGTTTGAATACATCCAGCTTACAGCCGCTTACGTAAGGGAAAAAGAAAACTTAAATAAAATAACTTCTTATGGTAAAGATAACGAAAGAGGCGGCGCTGGAATACCACAGCAATGGCCGTCCCGGCAAAATAGAGGTTAAGCCTACTAAGCCGTACACAACACAAACAGACCTAAGCCTGGCATATTCACCCGGAGTGGCATATCCATGTCTGGAAATTCAGGAAACCCCCGACGATGTCTACAAGTATACCGACAAGGGAAACCTTGTAGCTGTGATATCTAATGGCACTGCCGTACTCGGATTGGGCGATATAGGTGCGATGAGTGGAAAACCCGTTATGGAGGGTAAGGGGTTGCTGTTCAAGATTTATGGTGGTATCGACGTCTTCGATATTGAGGTTGATGAGAAAGACCCGGAGAAATTCTGCGAGGCTGTAGAGAAGATTGCGCCAACGTTCGGCGGAATAAACCTTGAGGACATAAAAGCTCCTGAATGTTTCTATATTGAGGAGAGGCTCAAGCGTACTCTCGACATACCTGTCATGCACGATGACCAGCATGGCACAGCCATCATATCGGCTGCTGGACTTAAGAATGCACTGGAAGTAGCAGGCAAGGATATATCTAAGGTACGTATCGTTGTCAACGGCGCAGGTGCCGCTGCCATATCGTGTACCAAGCTGTATGTGGCCATAGGTGCCAAGACTGAGAATATCGTGATGCTCGACTCAAAGGGCGTAATCACGTCTGACCGCCCAAACCTTACACCGCAGAAGGCTCTCTTTGCTACTGACCGCCGTGACATACACACTCTGGAGGAGGCTGTGCGCGACGCCGATGTCTTCGTAGGACTGTCCAAAGGCAACGTGCTTACTCAGGACATGGTGCGCTCGATGGCTCCCAAGCCAATAGTGTTCGCACTTGCCAATCCTGTGCCGGAGATTAGCTACGAGGATGCCATGGCAAGCCGTCCCGACGTGCTTATGTCTACCGGTCGCTCTGACTATCCGAACCAGATTAACAACGTTATAGGCTTCCCATACATATTCCGCGGAGCACTCGACGTTCATGCACGCAGCATCAACGAGGAGATGAAGCTCGCTGCCGTACATGCCATTGCCGACTTGGCCAAGCAACCAGTGCCTGATGTGGTGAACGAGGTCTACCATGTCAACGACCTTTCGTTCGGTCCAAGGTATTTCATTCCGAAACCTGTAGACCCACGACTTATCACCGAGGTGAGCGCAGCGGTTGCCAAGGCTGCCATGGAGAGTGGGGTAGCGCGCACGCCTATCACGGACTGGGATTCGTATAAGCAGAATCTCCGACAGCTGCTCGGACAGGAGACGAAGCTCACACGATATATCCACGCCACTGCCGCTGAGCACCCGCAGAGGGTTGTCTTCGCCGAGGGTGAGCACAACACCATGATGAAGGCTGCCGTGCAGGCTAAGATGGAGGGTATCTGTCATCCGGTACTTCTCGGTAATCCAGACCGTCTGCGCCGTATGGCCACACGTCTGAAACTCGACCTTACGGGCATTGAGCTTATCGACATGCGTGCAGACCAGGAGCAGGGCAGACGTGCTACATACGCCAAGCATCTGGCTGAGAAGAGGGCACGCGACGGATATACGTTCCAGGAGGCATACGACAAGATGTATGAGCGCAACTACTTCGGTATGATGATGGTGGAGACAGGCGATGCCGATGCTTTCATTACAGGTCTGTATACCAAGTACTCGAATACCATCAAGGTGGCAAAGGAGGTTATAGGTATACGTGAAGAGAATTCTACCTTCGGCACCATGCACATCATCAACAGTCCGAAGGGAGTTCTGTATCTTGCCGATACGCTCGTCAATGGTGACCCGAACACCGACGACCTCGTGGACATTGCCAAGCTTGCGTCAAGGACGGTCAAGTTCTTCAATGAGACTCCAAACATAGCCTTGATCAGCTATTCCAACTTCGGCTCTGACACTGCTCCAGGCTCATTGAAGGTGAAGAATGCCGTCAAGCGTGTGCAGGACGAAATGCCCGAGTTGTGCATTGACGGTGAGATGCAGATAGGCTACGCTCTCAACCGCGAGCTCAGAGACCAGAAATATCCGTTCTCGAAGCTGGTTGGCAAGGATGTCAACACACTCGTGTTCCCCAATCTTACCAGTGCGCGCTCGGCATACAAGCTCTTGCAGATGCTCTCTAACGACGTGGAGATCATCGGTCCGATACAGATGGGACTGAACAAGCCTATCCACTTTACCGACTCCGAAAGCTCCGTCCGCGATATTGTAAACATCACGGCCATAGCCACCATCGACGCATACGTGGAGAAAATCAAGCAGGGAAAGAAATAATCAAGCTCCGCATATCTATGACTCGCTGTCAGTTAACAGGTTCTATCTAAGCAGAACCTGTTAACTGACAGCTTTTTTGTAAACTTTAGTAACAATCTTGCAGAGGGCGTATAATGGGCCAGAGGAATGTCCCTATGACCCATATAAAAAAGAGTTATTTTCCTCAAAATCCTTTGCCGTTTCAGGAATAATGAGTATATTTACAGCGGTTAAACTCGATTAATATGGCAAGCAATGAATATATCATAGACAGCATCAAGAAAGTGGCAAGGGAGACATTGCCGCCAAAATCTTCATTGTTGCTATTTGGGTCGAGGGCTCGCCATGAGGAACATGCAAACAGCGACTGGGATATTCTTATCCTGTTAGACAAGCCTCAACTAACATCTGAAGACTATGAATACGCATATCCCTTCAGGGTTTTGGGGTGGGATATGAATGAAGTAATCAATCCGCAAGTGTATTCTAAAAAAGAATGGGAGGGTTACTCATATACCCCATTCTATATGAATGTTGAACAAGATAAAATGGTGCTGATATGAGTAAGGGAACAACAGATATATGGCTGATTGCAGAGGGTATTGAGGGAATACTTAGCCGAAATGCACAATATAAGCCACGAGCCATTCTTTTTGGCTCTAGGGCAAGAGGCGATGCACGACTTGACTCAGACTGGGACATCTTAGTTCTTCTTGATAAAGAATGCATCACTCTTGAGGATATGGACAACATCACCTACCCCATCAGAGAACTTGGTTGGAACCTCAATGAGATGATAAATCCCATTATGTTCACCGAAAAGGAGTGGAAAGCAAAAAGTTTTACTCCATTTTATAAGAATGTCACAAAGGAAGGAATAACGTTATGAGTTTAAGCAATGAGGAAAGAAAAGCCA
>OBLI01001161.1_pt1 | contig 26473 bp, 18 predicted proteins | sample 1519701 | NCBI WGS metagenome assembly OBLI01 (sample SAMEA3663005, study PRJEB22513) | pig gut metagenome | biome: pig gut; feature: pig-associated habitat; material: faeces | place: France | collected 2012 | reverse complement strand
GTGAAAAATCTGACATGGCAAAATCCTGAGCAACTTTTTGTTGCTCAGGTACTTATAAATAAAGTTAAATCAAAGTGTTGCGGAATTAAGGTAATTGATGATTTAATAAGCCGAGATTTCTATTTCTCAGCCTTGATGTTCTTGGTTTGAGTTATATTCCGCACTGCTGAACATATGTTCACCACTGCGGAATATATGTTCACCACTGCGGAATATACGTTCCGCACTGCGGAATATAAATCAAATGACCATTATATAGAAATATCAATGGGCAATGCGAGAAAATAACAATAGTCAATAATACGATTTTGAAGCGCAGAAAACAATGCACTTCTAATACTATTTCTTTATCGCCTTTTTACCTATGTAATGTTAATAATGCTAATCAAACGAAAACTTTTGGAATAATGTTTTGCCAGTTGAGGTTTAATTGCTATATTTGCCCACCGATATGGATAATGTCAAAACAAAAGCGATAATCAACTGAAAGTTACAATAACATTGCTAACACACAATACATATCAACTATGAAAAAAGGTTATATCTTTGAAGCGATGATAATGGCAATAGGTATCATCGTATTGGGATTGAGCATCAAGGGCGGCATAGACAATTTCGTTGACAAAGACCGCCAGGTGACCGTAAAGGGATTGGCTGAGCGAGAGGTGCCCGCATCAAGGGTTACATGGCCTATTGTGCTAAAGGAAATGGGCAACGACCTGCCAAGCCTGTATACCAGAGTGAAGGCCAAGAATGAGGCTATCATCCGCTTTCTCAATGCAGGTGGCATTACCAAGGAGGAGATAGTGGTCAACCCGCCTTCTGTTTACGATAAGACTGCCGAGAATTATGAACAGGCCAATATTACATCAAGATATAATGTGACATCAGTAATTACCGTAACGAGCAGTAAGGTGGATGCCGTGCGAAGCCTAATATCTCGTCAGGGAGAATTGCTTAAAGACGGCATAGCCATACTCAACGACTATTCACACTCCGTGCAGTATGAGTATAATGAACTCAATGATGTGAAGCCCGCAATGGTGGAAGAGGCAAACAAGAATGCCAAAACCACAGCCGAACAGTTCGCAAAGGCTTGCGACAGCAGTTTGGGCAAGATAGTCACGGCATCGCAAGGACAGTTCTCAATAGAAAACCGCGACGAGAATACTCCACACATCAAGCACATCAGGGTGGTGACCACCATAACATACAAATTGAAAGACTGACACGAACTCAAAGTCGTGCCTTACCACACGTCGCACTGCTGGCGTGTGGCGCTCTCAGGCAGCAAGGTGGGTAGCAGGGTGCCGTTTACGTGGCAGTTGGAAAAAGTGCAGCGGCGTGTCTTGTATAGGTAATAAGGGTGGGGGGCTTTGTCCACAGAGAAGTTCTCCACACTTATATCTCTGATTGGCTGGTCTTCGTTGCCGTCGAAATAGATGGCGTATGATGCCGCCTTGCCAGCCTTCACATTGCTTATTTTGAAGTCGGAATAACGTGCGGGATAATGGCCGCCACGATAACCGAAATAATTGGTTTCAAAGCGCAGCACTGCTCCTGCGGCACTCGATATGGATACCGAGTCTACGTAGACATTGCTGATGAAACCGCCACGATCGAGATTGGACTTGAAGAGTAGCGCATTCTTTACATCGCCAATCTCTATGTTCATCATATATATATTGTTTACTCCGCCCGACATCTCCGAACCAATGCACAAACCATTACATTTGCTGAAGAAACGGCAGTTGCGAATCACAATATCCTCGGATGGGCGGCCTACACGGCGCCCGTCGGCATCGCGACCCGACTTGATGGCCACGGCATCGTCGCCAGTGCGGAAGGTGCAACCCTCTATCAGCACCCTGCGTGTAGACTCGGGGTCGCAACCATCATTGTTTGGAAAATGTGAGTCTATGATCACATCCCTCACCGTCACGTCAGAGCAATAGATGGGGTGTATGCACCAGAAGGGGCTATCTTTGAGTGTGAACCCCTGCAATAGAATCCTCTCGCAAGAATGAAATTCTATGGCTGATGGTCGCAGTTTGGCCTCCTTGCCGAATATGCGCTCGCTCATGGGAGTTAGGTCGTCGCCCATCTGTCGCAGCCTGCTCACGTCGCCCTGCTCGGGTGTTTCGCCATGAGTGCCGTGAATGTTCTCTTCAAACTCGGTGGTGCCTATGGGCATGCCCCATCGTGCCATCACTCCTCCCGATGCGTCTATCACTGCAGAGCCTTCGCCTGTAATGATGATGTCGTGCTGCCCGTGGGCATATATCATGGATGAGCGACCATAGAGTTCTGTGCCCTCCCATCGTGTGGCCACCACGGGCAGGTATGCATCGGGGTCGGATGAGAATTTCAGTGTGGCGCCATCGGCGAGATGCAGTCTCACTCCGCTTTTCATCACCAAAGGTCCATCCATGAAATGCTCGCCCTGGGGGATGACAATCATTCCGCCACCACTGCTGCTCACCTCATCAATGGCAGCCTGTAGATCCTGGCGCGAACACTGAACGGCCATGGTGGTGGTATTATTATCATATATATATGGCGCCATCACCAGCATAGCCACCTCTTCGGCTTTCTGTCTGGTTATCTGCGATTGGCTTTTTGCAATCGTCTTTTTTGTCTGTGCGATATTGTCAGTTTGTGCCTCTGCGTTATTGACATTGGCAGCATAAAGCAAAAGAGAAATGGTCAGTAGTTTATACATGCTTTATTGTTTTATTCTGGTTTTTCTGCAAATATAGTCATAATTGTTCAATTAATAGACAATAGTTGCGTGAATTTTATTTTTTTTATTATCTTTGTGCCGTAATTCAAAACATATCAATTAATTCAAAACAATACGAAAATGAAAAGCATTCTATTATCCATTTTGGCCATGCTGACCCTAATGCCAGCAGTGTCTTCTGCTCAGACGCAAACAGTAAAGGGACCATCCCTTGATATTAAGAAACCCGTGATTGGCAGGATGTGCAAGGTGACGGGCAATGAAGTAAACATTAGAAAGAGTGCAAGTGCCACCGCTCCCAAACTAATGATGACCTGTTATCCCGAGACGGATGAGTGTACGGTGATATGGAGCAACCAAAAAGGCTGGGGTTCTAATAGTCCGTTGACCGCATACCAAGACCAGGTATTTATCATTCTGGATGAGACACCCGAGTGGTATAAGGTAATGGCAGGCAACGACTATTATAAGGTGCCAGGCTATATCACCAAGAAATTCTGCCAGGAGATAGAGTTGAGTCCCGTTACTCCCGAGATGCTCAATAAGTATGACTCCTACGGTTTTGATGTGAGTCAGAAGCCAGGCGTGCTGTCAGGCAAGTATAAGGGATATGCTGTTATCAATAGCGCAGGTTTTGAGCGTGAAGGGTTTGTGGTTGGTCGCATTGTAGATGGCTATTTCATAGCAGTACCAGCACCTACAGACAAACAGGTAACCTTTGAATACACCGAGAAATATCAGCGATTGAGAATTGGAAAAGACGCTAATTCAATCAAGTTCTATTACGGCAAGGAACTGGCATATTGTGAGGATGAATATAGCCAGTGTCTCGATTTCTCAAAACTCACAGATATTGAGATGGCCAATATCCTTATCTATCTTGGTGTGAAGTCAGGCGACACCTCCAACACCGGCTATATATATGCCAATGTGAATGGAGAACTCAAGTTGATATCTTCATACGATTTCGACGAATCCTCATGGCAGGTGGAGCGCACAGATGTGGCTCCCGAGGTTATCTTCGAACAAAAAAAGTAACACACTGAATTATTCATTATGCAATGAGGGTGTGTCAGTCACTTTTGACACACCCTCATTTGTATAAATGCACTGCACCCTTTTGTGCTTATTCTTTATCCTCGCCGAAGAACCAACTTGAGCCATCGAAGCAGTGGGTGCATACCCTTTCCTTGGGCAGGCCGATGGCATCGATGAGTGTTTCTATCTTGTTGAATTTCACGCTGGTAAGTCCAAGTTGACGCCCAATCTCCTCTACCATCCGCTTATATTCTGGGCTATCTGTGGTGGCATATTTATCCAAGTTCTTGTTGGGGTCGCCCTCAAAGTCCTGAATGATTCGTCTGGTAATGAGTTCGAGGTCGCTCTTTGATGCTGTGAATCCTATGAATGGGCATCCGTAAACCAGCGGAGGGCATGAGATGCGGGCGTGCACCTCTGTGGCGCCATTCTCGAAGAATGTCTTGACGTTGTCTCTCAGTTGTGTGCCTCTTACTATTGAGTCGTCGCAGAATGCCACTCTGTTGCCTCTAAGGATAGCCTCGTTTGGAATGAGTTTCATTTTGGCCACCAGGTTGCGCAGGCTTTGATTGCCTGGAGTAAAGGAGCGTGGCCATGTAGGAGTATATTTGAGCACAGCTCGTTTGTAGGGAGTATTATGTCCCACAGCATAACCCAAGGCTGTGCCCACTCCCGAGTCAGGCACACCGCATACGCAATCCACCTCGGTATCATCTTCGCGGCCCATCACTTCTCCTGCTGTCTCCCTCACATATTCGGTGTTGATGCCCTCATAGCAGCTGGCAGGAAATCCGTAATAAACCCATAAGAATGAGCATATCTGGCATTTGCTGAATGGTTTCTGCAACTGCTCTATGCCATCGGCCTTGAGCTTTACAATCTCTCCTGGACCTATATCGCGCAGCCTCTTGAAGTCAAGGTTGGGCAGTGCAGTCGTTTCGCTCGTGGCTGCATAGCCTTCGTCTTTCACACCTATAACGATAGGGGTGCGTCCGAGAGCGTCGCGTGCTGCAATGATACCATCTTCGGTTAGGATGAGCATAGAGCACGAACCCTTCACCTTATTGTATACTATGTTTATTCCATCCACAAAGGTGTCGCCCATATTGATCATTAGGGCCACCAGTTCGGTAGGATTGATATTGTTGGCACTCATCTCGCTGAGGTGCATGCGTTGGTCCATGAGTTCCTTGGCTATCTCCCTCATATTGTTTATTTTAGCTACGGTAACCACAGCATAGCGACCAAGGTGCGAGTTGATGAGGATAGGTTGTGGGTCGGTATCGCTGATTACTCCAATGCCCGAATTTCCCGAGAAGCTATCCAGTTCCCTTTCAAACCTTGATCTAAAATAATCATGTTCAAGACTATGGATGCTACGTGAAAAACCCTTCTCCTGATCGAAGGTTACCAGTCCGGCTCGTTTTGTTCCGAGGTGTGAGTTATAGTCGGTTCCGTAAAACAAGTCGTTTACGCAACTGCTCTTTTTGATGGTGCCGAAAAATCCTCCCATTTTGGTTTCTGTTATGTGTTTGATTAAAAATTCGCCGCAAAATTACTCATTTTTTTGCAATAATCATACGATAGGTAGGTATTTTTTTGTAACGGCAATCACAAGAAATACAAAATAATAATGAAAATTTAAAATAAATAATGTGTATGAAGTAAAAAGGCGTATAATCACTTGGATATTACAATTATTTTTCATACTTTTGCATATTGAATTAGCTAATTGAACAGAAAAAGATATGAAGAATATATTCATCGCCGGTCCATGTGTCATCGAGTCGGAGCAGTTGCTCAACACGGTGGCAGAGCGCATAGTGGCCATCAATGGAACACTAGGAACAGACATTATCTTCAAGGCTTCCTTTGACAAGGCCAACCGCACATCCATCCGCTCATTCCGTGGTCCAGGCATAGAACGAGGCCTGCAGATGCTTGCAGATGTGAAGTCGCGCTATGGGTTGCGCATACTGACGGACATACACGAGAGCTGGCAAGCCAAAGAGGCAGGTCAGGTGGCCGACGTGTTGCAGATACCCGCATTTCTCTGTCGCCAGACCGACCTGTTGGTGGCAGCAGCTGCCACAGGGCGAATTGTAAACATCAAGAAAGCACAATTTCTTAGTGGTGCCGACATGCGCTATCCCGTAGAGAAAGCTCGTGATGCTGGTGCCAGTGAAGTGTGGCTCACAGAGCGCGGCAACATGTTTGGATATAACAACCTGGCAGTTGACTTCCGCAATATACCCGATATGCTCGAGATAGTGCCAACGGTAATCATGGACTGCACACATAGCGTGCAAAGACCCGGAGGAGCCGACGGCAAGACTGGTGGCGACCGCCGTTTCGTGCCCATGATGGCCAAGGCAGCCAAGGCCTTCGGCGCCACAGGTTATTTCTTTGAAGTACACCCAGACCCCGATCATGGGCTCAGCGATGCTGCCAACATGCTGGAGCTCGATAAGTTGGAGGCTCTGGTGACAGAGCTCAATTCATAATCCGGCAATAAGAAGGCTTTGAATCAACAACAAAAAGAATCCATTAATCCACAGATATGGAAGTAAGGAATTACGCAATACAATGTATCAAAGATGAGGCTCAGGCTTTGTTGGACCTCATACCAAACATAGACGACAATTTCGACAAGGCCGTAGACCTGATGCTCCATTGCCGCGGCAAGGTGATAGTGACAGGCGTGGGCAAGAGCGGACATATAGGTGCCAAGATAGCTGCCACACTGTCGAGCACGGGCACACCGTCATTCTTTATCAATCCCCTCGACGTGTTTCATGGCGACTTAGGAGTGATGACTACCGACGATGTAGTGCTGGCCATATCCAACTCCGGACAGACCGATGAACTGCTACGCTTCATACCCATGCTCCTGCACAAACAAATACCTATCATAGGCATCAGCGGCAACCCTCTTTCGTTGCTGGCCAAGTATTCCACTTGTCATATCAACGTGAGCGTGGAGAAGGAGGCATGCCCACTCAACCTTGCTCCCACCAGCAGCACCACCGCCACCCTGGCCATGGGCGACGCATTGGCGGTGGCACTGATGACGGTGCGCGATTTCAAACCGCAGGACTTTGCCCAGTTCCACCCTGGAGGCGAGCTTGGCAAGCGCTTGCTTACCACTGCGCAGGATGTGATGCACAAGGATAATATGCCCACACTGCCACCCGACATGCACCTCGGAGAGGCTATCATCCTGGTGAGCAAAGGCAAACTCGGACTGGGCATTGCAGAACGCGATGGTAAGGTGGTGGGACTGATTACCGATGGAGACATTCGCCGCGCCATGGAGCAGTGGCAGGCACAATTCTTCAACAAGACTGTGGCAGACATCATGACCATCACACCAAAGACCGTGGGACTGCAAACCAAGATCTCGGAGATACAGAAGATCATGAACAAATACAAGATACACTCTGTGCTCGTAATAGACGATGAGCATCGACTGCTCGGAGTGGTAGATCATTACTCTTGCATGGTATAAGAAGAGATATAGGCAAAAAACAAACCTACGAATTATGCTGAAGACAAAGACACATTATCTCATCATGCTACTGCTTGCGATACCTATCATGGCAGCCGCAGTGCTGATGTTTAAGTCTATAGACAACAGGAACATCCTTAACAGTAGTCAGATTAACTGCATTATCAAAGACTCGAGAGGATTCATTTGGATGGGCACACCAGCAGGACTCTACAGGTATGATGGCTACACATTTAAGAGCTTTCAAAGTGATGCCCAGGATGGCACCTCGTTAGCCGACAGTTATATAGAGAGCATACAGGAAGCCCTTGACGGACGTTTGTGGGTAAAGACCGCCTCAGGCATCTGTGTATACAGTCCGCAACTCGAAAATTTCGAGCGCGACATGCAACAGGTATACACCAAAATGGGCATTAAGGACAATCCCGAGAATGTGTTCTTTGACCATAAGAAAAATCTCTGGGCATATATCCCCTCGAGAGGAGTGATAGCATATAACATGCAGAAGCAATTGCTCTATGAGTTCAGCTATACCACTGATGCCAAGGGTATTCCACTTGGTCATGTGAGCACCATAGGCGAGTGCCGCGATGGCGTGCTCTTAGTATACGAAGATGGTAGCATGATATGCGTAAACATCGAAGACGGACAGAAGGTGGTATGGAAAGATTTCGGGCTCGTAGAGCGCAAGTTACTTCATACCACAAGTCTCAAGGCCTTTGCCGATCCCAACGACAACATCTGGCTCTATGGCCATGGCACCCTGCTGATGTATGTGAAGAAACAGCAGAAGTGGGTGACCACCATAGGCGAGCAGCTCGGCATGACCAACGATGCCGTTGACCGCTCGGTGAATGGTATGGCTGCCGACCGCAAGGGCAATATCTGGATAGGCACCGACCGTAGCGGACTCATTAAGGTAAGCGCCCGCACCTATGAGATGGAACAGGTGAAACCCCAAGACGGCGGATATGTTCAGTTCAACGACGATATCAACGTGCGCTGCGTATATGTGGACGACAGCGATTTGCTCTGGGTGGGCACAGAGAAAAATGGTGCCGCCATTTGTGGAGAGAACGTGTATAAGTTCTCTGTAGACATGATTGGAGACATCACTGCCATCTGCCAGGATGACTCGGGACGTGTGTGGATGGGCTCCAACGACCATGGTGTGATTGGCTACGAGGGAGAGGTGGCAAGCCGACAGGTTACCGCCATGGCCTATACACCCGATGGTAGCGTATGGGTGGGCTCAAGGCAAAATGGACTGACACGCATCAAAAATGGGCAGTCTACCATCTATCAGTATGTGAGGGGCAACAAGAATGGATTGGCAGACAATCATATCAACGCCATGTGCGTGGACAACATAGGCAACCTATGGATAGCCACCGACAAGGGACTGCAGGTCTACAACCCCAAAATGAATACCTTCGCATCATATACCAAAGAAAACGGTAGACTAAACACCAACAAGATTACATCGCTATATTATGCCTCGGGCAATCGTATACTGGCAGGCACCAACTCAGGACTTGTGATTATCAATATCTCAACAGGCGACAAGCAGGTATACACGGGCAATATCAATGGAGATAAGAAATTTACAAATGCATATATCACGCAGGTGATAGAAGACTCTCGGCATCTGCTGTGGATAGGAACAAGAGCAGGACTCAACGTGCTCAATCTCGACAACGATAACCTACAGCATATTACCAATGCATACGGACTCTGCAATAATAATATCTGCGGACTGGCGGAAGACAAAAATAATAATGTGTGGATAACAACCAGCAATGGTGTGGCCAGGGCTGTGGTGCAGCGCAATCATGAAACAGGCACTTTCAATATCGGACTCTACAACTATAACGTGTCTGACGGACTGCAAGGCAAGGAGTTTAACGTGGGAGCAATATGCCGACGCAAAGATGGCAACGTGATGTTTGGCGGACTCTTCGGTGTAAACTGGATACGTAAGCACGGCAAGACTAAGGTGGAATCGCTACCAAAGGTTATGCTCACCCAACTCTTCATTGACGAAGAGGAGGTGGAAGTGGGCCACGACTATTCGGGCAAGGTGATACTGCCACAGGCACTCAATGAAAGCAAAAAGATCACTCTCAACAACTCGCAAAATACCTTCACACTCAAGTTCGCAGCAGGCAACTATAACCAGAGCGAGGGTCTGCAGTTTATGTATTGGATGGAAGGCCTCGACGATGACTGGCGCAATGGCGACGCACTCAAGCATGGTGTGACCTTTACCAACCTCAGCAGCGGTACCTATTACCTACATGTAAAGGCAGTGAGTGCCGATGGTGCCGTGAGCAATCAGGAGAGAGTGCTCGAGATACACATAGATCGCCCATGGTGGATGAAGTGGTGGGTTATACTTATTGTGCTGGTACTGATGGCTGCATGCTACTACTTCTACATGGCAGTGAGCAAGAAAGTCAAATTCTTGTGGGCAAGCAAGAAGATGGTGCTTGGACAACTCATCTTGCAACGCGAGGAGGTGAAGAACGCCAGCGACGACCTGCGAGAACCCATGGCACGTATGACATCCATCATAGGTAGCATGGCAGAACGCGACACGTCAATAGAAGGACAGGAGCAGATCAACTCGCTACATTTCCAGATGCTGCAAATCATCACACGAATATCAGAGATGCAGATGGCTCTCGACAATCCCGAAGAGAAAGCTACCGAGGATGCCAACCAGCGCCTGCAACTCAACGACAACGGCATAGTGAAACTTGCCGACCTGGAGAGCGAGGAACTAACAGCCAACATCGGCCATGTGCGCAAGGGACTCATCACGCAGAAGTATACACTAATATTTGTTGACGACAATGCCGAATATCTCAAGTTTGTGGAGCAGCGACTTGGTGCTATATATAATGTGATTACATATAATGATACATCAAAGGCTGTAGAGGATGTAGAGGCCAATGGTGCCAATATTATTGTGTGCAAGCAGGAGATGGCACACTGCACGGGTAGCGAGTTCTGCAATATGGTGAAGACCAACCCACGCACCCACAACATCAAGTTCGTGCTCGTTACCGACAAGGTGCTCACACCAAACGATATGAGGGATATGGGCATCACTCTCTCGGCAGATGATTATCTGGCCAAACCATTCAACCTGCAGGAGGCCGCAGCACGATTCAACTCTCTACTGGGACTGGCACCAAACGAGTCGCTCAACAACCTCATAGAGGGCGACGAGACCAGACGACTCGAAGGACGCAACTCGAGTATGACCACATCTACAATCAATCTCGATACCGTGGGTATATCCGACAGCGTGAGCGACGACAAGGAGAGTGACAAACAACGCACCACCACCGAACACGACATAGACATTCAAAAAGAGGAAGACAAATATGCTCAATACTACCGCGACTCCACCATTGGCGACTATTCAATGGCCAACGAGATGGACCGCAATCTCATGCGTAACGTAGAGCAGTATGTGGTGCATAACATGAGTCGAGGACAGATAAAGGTAGACCTCATGGCCGAGGCCATGGGCATGGGGCGTGTTCCTTTCTTCCAAAAGATACGCGCCATAACTCAGAAGACACCTATCGAGCTCGTCAGGGAGATACGCCTCAAACATGCCTGTATGCTGCTAGAGAATACAGATATTAATTTGAGTGAGTTGGCCATCAATATCGGCTTCCTTACGGCAGAAAACTTTATTAGTAACTTTAAGGAAAAATACGGTGTTACACCACTCGAATACCGTGTGAAGCATAGAAAGAAGTGATGAGACATTTTATGATTATTGCCATGCTCTGGGTTTCCGTGGGCATGGCAAGTGCTCGTTGTATACTGACAGAAGAGGCATCAGACAGTGCCATGGTGGCCATGCTTAAGTCTAAGGGCGTGAGGTTTTCAAACAACAACAGCATAACACTGCTCACCACGGGGCAGGAGAAATTCGATGATATGTTTGAAGCCATACGCCAGGCCAAGAGCAGTATTCATCTCGAATATTTCAATTTTCGCAATGACTCCATTGCTGGACTCCTCTTCAGGTTGCTCAAGCAAAAGCATGACGAGGGTGTGGAGGTGCGCGCACTCTTTGATGGCTTTGGCAATGACTCCAACAACCGACCACTCACTCGCAAGCATGTGGCCATGCTGCGCCAGGCTGGCATTGATATCCATGAGTTCGACCCCGTGCGCTTTCCTTGGGTCAACCATGTGTTTACGCGCGACCATCGCAAGATAGTGGTCATAGATGGCAATGTGGCATACACGGGCGGCATGAATGTGGCCGACTATTATATCAACGGCACCGAGCAGGTGGGCGAATGGCGCGACATGCACTGCCGTATAGAGGGTGGGGCAGTGAGCGAACTGCAGATGATCTTTGCCCGTATATGGGAGAAGGTAACGGGCGAAGATCTGTTTAAACCCCAATATTTTCGGGCATACGAACCCGTGGCTATGAATAGTCTGAAGGCCGATACTACAGTCACCGCACACCGCAAGATGGTGGGCATCATCAACCGAGAACCCCATATCTCGCCAGCCATTATCAGAGATTTCTATCTCGGTGCCATCAATAGTGCACGAGACTCCATAAAGCTTGTGAATCCATATCTAACCCTCAACAGCAAGTTGAAGAAAGCCTTGGTTAATGCCGTGAAGCGAGGTGTGAAAGTAGAGATTATGGTATCGGTGAAGAGCGATATTCCTCTCACTCCCGACTGTGTGTTTTATAATGTGCACAAGTTGATGAAAAAAGGTTGCGATGTGTGGATGTATGAGCCTGGCTTCCATCATACCAAGGTAATAATGGTGGATGGCAAGTTCTGCACCGTGGGCAGTGCCAATCTCAATGCTCGAAGCCTCAGATGGGATTATGAGGAGAATGCAGTGATTGTGGATGCCAACACTACAGCCGAACTCTCACGCCTCTTCGACCGCGACAAGCAAAAGAGTTTCTATCTGACCGAAGAGCGATGGGATAAGTTCCGCACCCCGTGGAAAAAGTTTGTGGGATGGTTTGCCCATATCCTCGCACCATTCCTATAGCATCACTCTATCATCATTCAAATTGCATCCCCAGACCTTATTACACCTTATTATATATTGCAGCCTAATATATTACACCTTATTATATATATAGGAAGACATAAGGTCTCTGTTCACATCATCAATACCGAGGTGCTTGATGAGTGAGAGGTGTGGTGACATGAGATAGATATATGGTGCCGACTCCCATGATTTGTTGCTGCATTTGTCGTTGTCTTTGAGTGATTGCACGAATAGGTCGGAGGCTCCGTTTATGTCGCCTGAGTGCCAACGTGCAATAGCCAGCAGGCATTCGGCATCGCTATTGCCGCTTATGTCTATGCTCTCGAGCAGGTTGATAGCCTGTTGTATCTTGTTGCGCCACATGCAGGTTAGCGCCAGATAATATCTTATTTTTGGATTGTTTTCTATCTCGAAATCAAGTTTATACAGAATTTCCGCCGCAGCATCATAGTCATCCAGTTTGCAGTGGCAGATAGCCATTCTCATCAGTTGCTTATTGGTGAGAGACTTGTGAGCAGATAGTTTGGTATAACTCTCTATGCATAGTTCGATATTGTTGTTTTTGTATGCGGCCAGCGCGTATGCCGCCAAGGCCTTGTCGTCATACCTGATTTCAAGGGCAGCCTTTAGATAGCCCATCTCATCGTTCATCACCTTGGCCACGGTACACTGTTCCATGTCCACATTCTGTATGGCATAGGCGCAAGCCATATAATAGTCAAAGTCGTTGAGGGTGCATGTGCGTCGGTCGAAGAGCAGATAGGTAGCCTCATTGAATTTCTTTTTCTTGAAACATGTGCCTATTATGTCGTTGATGGCATCAGAAATGGGAGTATTCTGAAAGAGCACGTTGGTAAGGAAGAGATAGTTGTTGCCCTCATAATGAGATTTGGCCATTGGGTTTGGAAACACCTTGCTGTATGGGCTGAGTTTGAAAAAGCGATATATGTCTTGCAGTATGAAGAGCCTCTCTGTTGAGGGTGAGTTGTCGGTCTGGGCCATTTGTTCGCTTTTTGTCATGTTGAGCAGTTCGCCGTTTCTGAATAAGTCTGTCACCTGTGTGTTGTTGCAAATGCGTGCAAACTCGATAGCAAAAGAATATTTGTCGCTATTGCAGAAGGGCATCGTTTCTATAAACCGTCCGTTGTCGCCCATGGCCTGCCTCAGTGGAGTCAGTGCGGGGTGTGCATAGTTGAAAGGCATAAACCAATGGTTGGGGACAGAAAAAAACATGTTGCCTTTCATTCTGCTGAACCCACCGAAATATATATCCACGCCCTCTTTCTGCTTTTCTTGCATTTGTGTGATGCTCTCCATCATCTTGTCTTGCAATCCCTCGAAATCCTCCGAACCCAGTATTTCCTCTATGTCATTGCCGGCCAGAGGGTCGTTGGCGAGTATATCCTTGATTTTTGCACCTTTTATTATGTCGGGCATTATCTCTTTTTGAATCTTCTGTGTGTCGTCTTCGGCTCCCACGCAATATATCACCTGCATCTGTATCTCGGCAATCTCGTGTGTATAATGCTCGGCCATATATGTCACCATCTCTTTTATTTGTGGATAAATTCTTCTTTCGGCCGATTCCACAATGAGTAGCAGGGCTATCAGAGCACGGTTTCTCACATGCTCATTGCTGCTGTTTTTGAGTGTGTTGAAGAGAGTGGAATATTTGTTGATATCGAAAATGAGTAGGCATCCCACCATTATTGCCGACACTATCATCTGCTGGTCGTTGGCATCGTAGATAGGGTTTGTGGTGATATTGCTCATTGCCGTCATATAACTATCTGGCCACTGTTTGGATGTCCATATCATGGTGAAGAGGTCGTCCATATATTTGGCGTGCTGGTCTCCCAGCATCTGTGCCTGCCTCTGTCCGTTTAGAGCGTTGCCGCTGAGTTCGGCCAGTGCCATGTCTGTCACATACTTCTCCAGATTGTTGGCCACCGACTCCAAAGACCATTCCCTTCCGCCCTTGGTTATATACCTGTAGTCATTGTCGAAGAGTGCGTATTTCTGCCTGTATATATTATGCAGAACGTCAGCCAGGGCCACATGAATCTTGCGTTTGAGTGCGTTGGCAATATCATTGCGGTGCTCATCGCTGTAGCCTTTCGCCCAGAATTCCCTCATCATCATATACTCATTGCAAACATCGTCTATGTCGCTCCTTTCCATGAGCATTTCGCCGCTGAGCCTTGCATTTATGATTAGTTCTATGGCCTCATACATGCGGTCGTATGCGGTCAATCCGATAGCTCTTTTTATGGCGTCTTCCAGATTTTTCATAGTGCGTTGATCCATTTCTGTGCGTATTCAATATCCTGTGGTCTTGGTGCTTTCAGATGTTGGTATCTGCTGTTTTGGGGCAGTCGTTTTATTGTTTTGTCGTCTACGAGGCATTTGCTTTTTATGAGGTCGCAATAGTGTGCCAGTCCCCATTTGTTTATGCTGTCGCACCCCATGTTATATGCCTTTATCAAGTCGTTGAGTTGCTTGTCTCTGCTTTTGCCCTTCATCTTGTCTGTTCTCATAGCCATCACTCCCATTCTGATGTCCATTTTGCGCGAGTCTGCCAGCACCTTGTTTCCTCCAGTGCGTGCTTGGGTAGCATGGGGTTCGGACATCCACACAGCATCCAGTTCATGGTTTATGAGCATCATGAGCCGCACGTGCAAGTCGTTGACCTGCACCTTGAAGAGTTTATCCTTTTCTATTTTCACGCTGTCGGCAATGCGGTCTGAGAGCATGTCTGTAACGGAGAATCGTGTCATTGCCACCATCTTGTCGTCCAGTTGCTTCAGTTGCCTGATGCGAGAATACTTGCTTGTGATAAGTTGCCAGTGGTTGTCGGTGGCGCCCACATAATCTATTGCCATGCCCTTTGACTTTTTCATATATTCCATTCTTACGATGTCTGTCATGGCAATCTCAGCGCCTGTTCCCGCCAGTGCTGTGTCGCAGTCCATGTGTGCAGTAAAGGTTTTTAGTCTGATATCGCTGCCGAGCGATTCAAACAATTTGGCTTTTTCGGCAATATATAGCGGCAGGCAGTCGAGCGATGGCATCACCGCCACCTTGAGCGCCATACTGTCTTCTCGTGCCAGTCTTTTGCGCTCCATCCTCGATATTTCTTTGGTCTGTTGGTAAGAGTGGCCGCATGCCATTATGGTGGCGGCCGTCAGCATTATGGTTATCATTCGGGATAAATTCCTCATAATCAATCTCTTTTCGTCTATTGGAGAAAATAAAAGGCGGCAGGCGTAATCCAATACACCAGTCGCCTCACTGTATTTAAATTAATTGCGATATTAGCCTATCTTGCTGTTTTCGGGTGCAAAGATACAACAACCTTTAGACAAATCAAAATAAAATGGCAATTATTTTCTTCCCATCATGCTTTGCCTCTCGATATTTATTTGTATCTTTGCAGTGAGAATGTAGTATCTACTTCCAGTGACTGTGATCAATACGAAAAGCATAATATTATGGCAAAAGACAAGATAGCATACGTTTGCGACAACTGCGGACAGGAATCAACAAAATGGATTGGTAAATGCCCGAGTTGTGGACAGTGGAACACCTTCCGCGAGATTAGAGTGGCAGCATCGGCGCCCAGTGCCGCCACCGCCACAAAACTGAAAGGCAACGGACTGACTAATAACAGTCCGCGCTTGCTCAAGGAAATAGACAGCCGGCAGGACCCACGCATAGACATGTGCGACGATGAACTCAACCGTGTGTTAGGCGGTGGTTTGGTGCCTGGTTCCATTGTATTGCTCGGTGGCGAACCGGGCATAGGCAAGAGCACCCTCACACTGCAAACCATACTACGAATGCAGGACCAAAGCATACTCTATGTTAGTGGCGAGGAGAGCGCACACCAACTTAAGATGCGTGCCATGCGCATACCGCATGAAGACAGCGATACCTGCCATATCCTCTGCGAGACATCACTCGAGAAAATCTATTCAGCCATTGCCGACCTCAAGCCAGAGATAGTAATCATTGACTCCATACAAACCATCTATACCGAACAGGTAGAAACCAGTCCGGGCAGCATCACACAGGTTAGGGAGTGTGCCTCGTCGCTACTCCGCTTTGCCAAAACGTCGGGCATACCCGTCATCCTCATAGGTCATATAAACAAGGAGGGCACTCTGGCCGGACCCAAGATACTGGAGCATATCGTAGATACGGTCATACAGTTTGAGGGCGACCAGCATTATATGTACCGCATATTGCGAAGCATCAAAAATAGGTTTGGCAGCACCTCCGAACTGGGTATCTATGAGATGATGCAATCGGGTCTGCGCCAGGTGAGCAACCCCTCTGAACTCCTGCTCACTCAAGACCATGATGGGTTGAGTGGTGTGGCTATTAGTGCCGCCATCGAGGGTGTGCGCCCCTTTCTTCTTGAGACCCAGGCTTTGGTATCATCGGCAGCCTACGGCACACCTCAACGCAGCGCCACGGGGTTTGACCAGCGCCGCCTAAACATGCTGTTGGCTGTATTGGAGAAGCGTGTGGGCTTCAAACTCATGCAAAAGGATGTGTTCCTCAATATTGCTGGCGGCTTGCGTGTCACCGACCTTGCCATGGACCTCAGTGTTATTGCTGCCGTACTCAGCAGCAATGTAGACACAGCCATTGAGACAGGATGGTGTATGGCTGGCGAGGTGGGATTGAGCGGTGAGGTGCGACCAGTGAGCCGCATAGAACAAAGAGTGGCCGAAGCCGAAAAACTCGGCTTCAGCCATATCATCGTGCCACATTATAACATGTCGGGATTCAATACCAAGCGCTATAAAATTGACATAGTGCCTGTAAAAAAGGTAGAAGAGTCGCTTAGGGCACTGTTTGGGTGAAAGATTGATTGATAATTGATTGATGATTATTGATTATTGATTGATGATGATTGATGATTGCTTGCAAATCACAGTTCGTATTCTGTGTTGTCGGCAATGCCAGCATCGTGCAGGGCTTCCTTGCGTTCCACGCAGGTGCCGCAGCGTCCGCAGTGCTTTTCGCCGCCCTTGTAGCATGACCATGTCTCGCCATAGTCAATACCCAGTTGCTTTCCCTTGCAGGCAATATCGGTCTTGGTGATATTGGTATATGGAGCTAATACCTCCACACCAACGTATGTGCCAGCACGTGTGGCGGCACACATGGCATCCACAAACTCGCTCCGGCAGTCGGGATAGATGGCATGGTCGCCGCCGTGGTTGGCCATCATCACATACTTCAAACCGCGGCTTTCTGCCATGCCTGCTGCTATTGAGAGCATGATGCCATTGCGGAATGGCACCACAGTAGATTTCATGTTCTCATCCTCATAATGGCCTTCGGGAATGGCCTCGGCACCCTCCAGCAGCGAACTCTTGAAATATCGTTGCATAAACTCCAAGGGTATTACTATATGCTCAATGCCCAATCGACCACAGTGCAGACGAGCATAGGCTATCTCGCGCTGGTTGTGGTTGCTGCCATAGTCAAAAGACACAGCTAAGGCTATCCGCTCGCAGTATTCATGCAAGAGGGTCACACTGTCCATGCCACCACTCACAATAATCAGTGAGTCCTTGGCTTCTGTTATGTTGTCTGCCATCATGCCTCCTTTTTTTTGTCTGCCATTATGCCCGTATCATTTCTCTGCTATCATCTCTATTTCCACCAGTGCGCCCTTGGGCAGATCTCTCACTGCAAAGGCTGAGCGGGCAGGGTAGGGGTCGGCAAAGAATTCTGCATAAACCTCGTTCATAGCACCAAAGTCGGCAATATCGCTCAGCAGCACCGTAGTCTTCACCACCTTGGAGAGGTCGGTGTCAGCCTTCTGCAGAATGGCCTTAGCATTGGTGAGCGACTGGCGTGTTTGCTCTTTTATTCCGCCTGGAGCAAAAGCCCCTGTGGATGGGTCTATGGGCAACTGTCCCGATACGAATACGAGGTTTCCTACTTCAATAGCCTGGCTGTATGGTCCAATGGCTGCGGGTGCGTTTGATGTGTCTATCTTTTTCATCTTATTATAAGTTTGATTTGTTGTTGTGCATCACCTTATTGGTAATTGCAAATGCAAAGTTACGTTTTTTTTGTCAACTCCATATAGCATTTTCCTTATTTCTACGTAAAAAATATATAAAAAGGTGCTTATGAGTATCTTTTTTCAGAGAAAAAGCCGTAACTTTGTGCTGCATTTCAAGCAAGATTGTATAACACAACTTAATATTTAGGTAAAGAAAATGAATATCGATCAATTCAACTTCGCAGGCAAGAAAGCCATCGTACGCGTAGACTTCAATGTGCCATTGGACGAAAATGGCAAAGTTACTGACGACACCCGTATTCGCGGTGCTCTTCCCACTCTCAAGAAAGTATTGGCTGATGGTGGCGCTCTCATCATGATGAGCCACATGGGTAAGCCAAAGGGCAAGGTAAAGGCTGAATTGTCTCTTTCTCAGATTGTAGGCAATGTGTCTGCCGCTCTCGGTGTGGATGTCAAGTTTGCCAAAGACTGTGGCAATGCCGAGGCTGAGGCTGCTGCCCTGCAGCCAGGCGAGGCTCTGTTGCTCGAAAACCTCCGTTTCTATCCTGAGGAGGAAGGCAAGCCTGTAGGTGTTGAAAAGGGTACTCCTGAGTATGACGAAGCCAAGAAAGCCATGAAGGCAAGCCAGAAGGAGTTCGCCAAGAAACTCGCTTCTTATGCTGACTGCTATGTTATGGACGCCTTTGGCACCGCCCATCGTAAGCATGCTTCCACTGCTGTTATCGCCGACTATTTCGATGCCGACAATAAGATGCTTGGCTACCTCATGGAGAAAGAGGTGAAGGCTGTTGACAATGTCCTCAGCAATATCAAGCGCCCATTCACTGCCATCATGGGTGGTTCAAAGGTGTCTACAAAGATCGGCATCATTGAAAACCTCCTCGGCAAGGTGGACAACCTCATTCTCTGCGGTGGTATGACCTATACCTTTGCCAAAGCACAGGGTGGCAACATCGGAAAGTCTATCTGCGAAGATGACAAACTCGACGTGGCTCTCGATGTGATAAAGAAGGCCAAGGAGAATGGTGTAAATCTCGTGCTCGGCACCGACTGTATAGCTGGCGACGACTTCAAGAACGACTGCAACACTCAGGTATGCCCATCAAATAACATCCCAGAGGGCTGGGAGGGTCTGGATGCAGGTCCCGACACTCGCAAAGCTTTTGCTGCTGCCATCGAGGATGCCAAGACTATTCTGTGGAATGGTCCTGCCGGAGTTTTTGAGTTTGCAAATTTTGAGGGTGGTTCTCGTGCCATTGCCGAGGCTATTGCCAAGGCTACAGCTAATGGAGCATTCTCACTCATCGGTGGTGGCGACTCTGTGGCTTGTATCAACAAGTTCGGCATGGCCGACAAGGTAAGTTATATCTCTACCGGTGGTGGTGCTCTGCTCGAGGCCATCGAGGGTAAGGTATTGCCAGGTGTAGCAGCCATCAAGGGTGAGTAATCACTTAGATATCACAATATCACACTATCATTAGTGGGATATCACAATACCTAAAGAGGGTGTGTCAATATTGTTTGACACACCCTCAATTATTATCTCCTCATAAGAGCAATCGCCCTCGCCTCATATTCCTATTCTATTATCCAGTCAGAGATTGTTCTTCGCTCCATATCGAAGTTGATGCCCACCTTCACCGTGGGTAATCCGCAGAGCGCAAACTTGGATGCATAATCCTTTAGATTAATCTGCCGCATGGCAGTCTCGGCACTCTTGTTCATCTTCAGTTCAAAGAGATACAAAGCCTTGGTAGTATTCATCACTATATCCAAACGGCCGGTAGGGGTGTGCACTTCCACATCGGCAAAATAACCCGAGAGTAGTGTGAAGATTATATACAGCACCTGCTGGTAATGCCCTTCCGAATTGGCATCGTTGCAGTAAGGCACAGTTGAAAGGAATGTCTGTAGCAGTTGCAGCATGCCATCTATATCTTCCTTGGCAAGGCAACGGGCCATGTTTCGTGCGGTGTTGTTAACAACCAATGTGTTAGTCATAACGTATGCAGGCACGAGAGCCTTTGTCAGTCCTATGAGCACCTCTTTGTTAGGTACGCCAAGTGTATAACCCCCAAACACCTTGTCATAATCCTTGATGGTGATATATCCGCTTTGATATAGCAGAGGCATGATAGTGGTCATGGTTTCTGTTGGCGCATCAAAGTCGTCAGTCCCTCCTTCCATCATGCTGAGGTCTGTAGGTAGTGTGTCAAATCGTTTCATCATCTCAATGAGATATGTGGGAGTGCCTGATGCAAACCAGTAATTATTCAGTGTCCTATCCTGTACTGCATTCAGCAGGCTGAAAGGATTGAAGATATCCTCTGATGGCCATGTGAAATGATAACCGTCATACTGCTGTGTCAATGCTGCAATGGCTTCCTCGCGGCTTATCTGCTGATAATCGGCAAAATCATCTATATAGTCGCTCATCTGTGTCAGCATCTCTTCTTTGGTAATACCACAGATGCCGCCGAATTTCGGGTCCATGGATATATTCTTCAGGTTGTTGAGTTCGCTAAAGATGCTCAGTTGCGAGAACTTGGTTATGCCCGTGAGGAACACAAACTCCAGATATGGGTCGCAGTCCTTCAATGGTGAATAGAAATTGCGCATCACATTGCGTAGCATTGGCAGCGTGGTATCCTCATGCACCACATCGAGCAATGGAGCATCATATTCATCTATGAGCACCACCACCTTCTTGCCAGTCTTCTCGTATGCAGCATGAATCAATGCCGTGAAGCGGTCGTTATTATCAGTTGCAGGATTGGTGATACCATACTTCCTTTCATACTCCTCAAGACGATTGCCAAGATATCTCTCCAACTGTTCTTTCTCCATATGCTTGCCCGATGCCATGCTTATTCTTAGCACAGGATACTCTATCCACTCTTTCTCCACATTTTCGATATAGAGCCCTTTGAACATATCCTTGCGTCCCTCATAATAAGCCTGTAGTGTAGACACAAGGAGCGACTTGCCAAACCGTCTGGGGCGGCTCAGAAATATATACTTGCTGAGGTGTATCATCTTCCAGATATACTCTGTCTTGTCGATATACAACATGTCATCCTCAATGATGTTTGAGAATGTCTGTATGCCTACGGGCAGTCTTTTCAGTTCTTTGATCTCCATATATATAATGTTATGCAGGGAGTGTATTACCTTATATCTTGTGCAAAGATAATGCATCTGTTTTTTATATCCAAATATTCGGTTGTTATTTTTACATAATGGCTATTCTTGTGTTTATTAAATGCGGTGCCTCGCTGTACCTCTCCCAAAAGCAAAAACCAAAACACACACATTGGCATATAAAACACACATGGTTTCTTTGTTAGATCAGAAAGCCAACAAAAATTACATGCCCAGAGAGTGTAATTTACACGCCCAGCTGCAAAAATGCACGTTTCATGGGAAATGACATCACGTGCTGTGGGAAAAGTAATGCACCCTAAAAAAGGCGTGCCGTATCTTTGCAACGTGAAATCTGGCATGACCTTTTTTTTGAATGAAATTCTCCTCAGTTGTGTCTATTCCCATCTATCGCATAATATCATCATATTCCATGTTTTGTCAAATTATTGTGTAAATATCGGTTAATCAAAAAAAAAAAACGCTAATTCCGCACCCGTTTTGTATGCTCCCATTTTGTTATCTATGCTTTTATCTTTAAATTTGTTTTGCAGTTTGATAACTGACACAAAACCTTTGCAATACTTCTAACAACTATTTTCGACTACTTCATACTAATCACTCTTAGTAAATAACAAATAATAAATAAACTAAAATCTATTAACAATGAAACAAAAATTATTTAGACTACTGAGCATGCTCAGTCTATTTGTGCTGTACTGCAGTACGGCAGGGGCGGCAGATCCTATTACTGTAGGAAGAACTTTGGAGTTTTCTTCCACACCAACTGAGTATACGATATTGTCTAATGATAATGTTACAGTAACCTTAGATGACGGAAAAGGTAGTACCGGTAAAGGAAAATCTCTTTATTATAAGACAAATAATTCAACGACAATAAATGCAGTTTGTTATAGGTCACAGTACAACTCTTCTACCATTACTGCTTTTAATGAGAACGTTTATTGTGGTTATAAAGTAGCAATCGATGATGGTTATGAATTTAATGTATCAAAAGTATCTTCACGTATTGCTATTTCAAATAATTTCAGTTATTGTATAGTTATTACAGATGGTACGAACGAACTTTATAAATCAGCCACAAAAACAATAAATAATTATAGTTCTACCAGTGCTACAAATCTTGATTTTTCTGATACACCAAGCAATTTGAAATTGTCTGGTACAGTGTTCGTTAGACTTCATTATTGGTATGGCGCTAGTACATCCAAATACATTGCACCTTTGGAACTTACTATTACTGGTGAACTGAATAAAACCAGTGTTAATACTGTTTCAACTCCTTTAATATCATTCGATGAGGGAGATTCTTTTGGTTCTCCATCTACTGTTTCTATCTCATGCGAGACAGCAGATGCAAATATCTATTATACCACAAATGGAGATGCTCCAACAATAAGTTCTACATCTTATACAGGTAGTTTCAATGTATATGCTCCTTGTACGGTTAAAGCCATTGCTGTAAAAGATGGATATGCAGATTCAAAAGTTGGTTTTCGTGATGTTACCATCAATGATGATCGTCTTATCTCATTCGATTTTTCCGGTGTTAGCGTAACAGGTAAGACACCTTCAAATCTAACGTTGGTAGACAATGAAGTGTACAAACTTAATTCTGGTAAGACATATTTCATAGAAGGTAAGACTCAGACTGCATGGAAGGATGCAGAAGATAATGAGTATAGTATTGGCTCATCTATTACAGCAAACAAAGATTATGTACTCTCTCCTGTATTTGTAGATAATACAGTAAGTATTGGAGATGGTCCTACAACTGTGAATTGGACATTCGCTAGAGCAAATGGTGCCCCTGCCATTGCTTATGAAGGTAATGTAGGATACTATGCCCAGCAGGCTACAATCAATGGAACCCCAATAGACGTTGTAATGACAATTGATACCCAAACAGGTGCTGCTGGTACTGGATTTGAGACTAACAGAGGAAAGTGCAATAATAGCTCAGATGAAAACCGTGCACAGGTTAATACAGGTACCGTGTTTAAGATTCCTGCCGTTAAGGGTATGGAGATAACATTCACCAAGACAAATAGTACCTTTGAAGCAGATGCAGTATTGTTTAATGGCGCAAACGGTACCTCTTCAGGCAATGATATGACCTATACATATAATGGAGAAGAGACTGAAATGACTATTATTGTAAAGCAGACCGGTCTATATCCTTCTGGCATTAAAGTTGATTATCCCGTAGATCCTGTCAAGGATGCCACACTCTCTGGTATAAAAGTGAATGAAATCGCTCTTGCCAGCTTCTCTTCAACAATATTCACTTATAATCATGAATTACCTGCATTTACAGTTGATATACCTGTTGTTACAGCAACAGCCACTAATTCTGCTGCAACTGTTTCAATCACTCAAGCTAAAAGTACAAATGGCACTGCTACCATTAGTGTTACTTCTGCTGATGGATCAGTGCGAAATGAGTATGTAATCAATTTCTCTGTCAAGCCAGCAAGTAATGATGCTACACTGAATCAAGTTGTATTCTCAAATTCATTTGATGCGTTTATCAAAAATTCAGCGGACGTAAACACCATCACTGCATACTATCTTGAAGGAGAAGATGTTCCAACTATCTCAGAGGTAGATATGGCAGAAAATGCAACCTATACTGTATCAGGCGATATACTTACAGTGACAGCCGAGGATAAAACAACATCTGTTGATTATAAACTGATTGTTAGGCCTGTCAGTCCATACGTTGGATTTGACCGCACCTTCGATGGTACAGAGTCATGGGTAAAGAATGGATATGGATTTGATGCTGTAAACAATAGAGGCTACAGGTTCTCTAAAACGGATAATGATAACAGCCGAGAAAGAGATGGTAGAACACGTATCTATTTCTTTGTAGGTGCATACCAAACCATTTCTTTGTATACAGCAACAGGAATAACTTCTGACAGAAACATAAAAGTATATGTAAATGGTGTGAAAAATTCAATAACGAAGGCACCAAAGTATTCTAGTTCAACCCCGGGTAAGATTGATATTACCATAGGTGAAAAACCTTCTATGGTTGCTATTGTGTCAGATCAGACTAGCGGTGATGGTGGCTTTGGTTCAATCAAGGTTGCGGGATTAGATAATCCAACAAAGAATGTTAGCATCCCATCTTCTCTTGGCTATGCCTCATACTGCAGCGAATATGCCCTTGACTTCACAGGTGTGACAGCTCTGAATGCTTATGTTGCTTCTGCCGCCGCTGATGGTAAGGTTAGCATGACAAAGGTAACACAGGTGCCTGCAAATACAGGTCTTATCCTCAAGAGCGCAAGTGGTGCTGCCGTTAGCGATGTAGTGGTGCCTGTGATAGAGAATGCTAATGCTCTTGGCACAAACCTCTTGGTGGGAACAGTGGCAGGTGTAACCGTTGATCCTTCAAGTGCAGAAAACGGATATAACTATCTCTTCGGAAAAAAGAATGAGGTGGTCGGATTCTATAAACTCATTGAAAATACCTACAATCTGGGAGTTAACAAGGCTTATCTCCATACAGCAGCTGACATTACTCCTGCTATGAACAGCGCCAAGGGTGTGATCATGGACTTCGGCGATGGCGAGACAACGGCTATCTCCAACATTGATGCTGATGTGCCCAACGACGCTATCTATTATAATCTCAATGGTCAGCGTGTGGTCAACCCAGCCAAGGGCGTCTATATCCTCAACGGAAAGAAGGTGATGGTGAAATAATCCATGTCTTTATTACAAACAAAGGAATAATAATCTCTAAGAACAGAATAATATGAAAAAAGAATATATTAAACCATCGGTTGAAACATATAAGTTGGATTTGAGCAATCAGTTTCTTGCGGGGTCAGATTTCGGAGTGTTAGGCTCAACTACTGGCGAAGGAGATGGCTTCACCGAACTAAGCAAAGACTACAAGGGCTTAGATGTATGGGATGAGTTCGAAGACTAATACATAGTTAGAATAAGTAAAATACGTATAGTGAAAGACCCGGGTGGCATGCAGTGATGTATGAGCAACCCGGGCTTTTTCGTTTTATTATACGAGTTTTTGCCGATGATTATTTGGAGTTATGAATATAATTTCATATTTTTGCACGCAGAATAAATAAAAAAGATAATTATGCCGATAGACAATAAATACATACGGTTTGACTGGGCAGTGAAAAGAATGCTCAGAGACAAGGCAAACTTTGCTGTGCTGGAGGGACTGATCACTGTGCTTATAGGCGAGAAGATCACCATCTCCGAACTGCTCGAGAGCGAGGGTAACCAGGAAAACGCCAGCGACAAGTTTAACCGCGTAGACATAAAGGCAATAAACAGCAAGGGAGAGATAATAATAGTGGAGGTGCAGCTGACACGCCAACTCTATTACTTGCAACGTATGTTGTATGGAGTGTCGAAAACCATCACAGAGCACATTCAGATAGGGAAATTGTATGATCAGGTAAAGAAAGTGTATTCCATTAATATTCTTTATTTTGACCTTGGTCAGGGCAGCGACTATCTTTATCACGGCAAGACGGTGTTTAAGGGCGTGCACACCGGCGACTTGCTCAAGGTGAACACCCGCGAGAAGGACGAGATAAAGATGAAAGTGCCCGAGGATATATTCCCCGAATATTTCATCATCCGCATAAACAATTTCAATGATGTGGCCACCACACCCATAGAGGAATGGATAGATTACCTGAAAAACGGACACATAAAGGAAAATACCTCTACACCCGGTTTGAAGGAAGCACGCCAGAAACTGCAATACATTACCATGAACGACAAAGAAAGACATGCCTATGAGGCACATATGGACGATATCATGGTACAGAATGACGTCCTGGGAACAGCCAAGATGGAAGGTCGTGCAGAAGGTCGTGCAGAAGGTCGTGCAGAAGGTCGTGCAGAAGGTCGTGCAGAAGGT
>OBLI01001160.1_pt1 | contig 26498 bp, 39 predicted proteins | sample 1519701 | NCBI WGS metagenome assembly OBLI01 (sample SAMEA3663005, study PRJEB22513) | pig gut metagenome | biome: pig gut; feature: pig-associated habitat; material: faeces | place: France | collected 2012 | reverse complement strand
CGCGGCTGGGTTGGAAGATCGTATAGTATACCTTGGCGTTACCACATCTTTATGGCCGAATGTATACAGGTTTTTATGCGTATCCTTATAATTCAAAACTGCTGTCGGTCTCTGGTACGTTGCTTTTTCAGTTCTTAATGTTGCTTTTACATCGTTCTGGTTGATCCTGTATCTAGCGTTTGTTCCCTGCCTGATCGCTTTCGCTCCAGTGGTTGCCGCGCGGTTCGCAGCTCGTGACATAACCACGTTTGTTTTAGCGTCCAGGGTTCCAAGTCGTTTTGATATTTCTTTCAATGACGCCTCTACTGTATTCGGTTCTCCCATATCAGTACTTCCTCTTGCCGATTACCAACTTGTACATTCCTTCCGTCTTTGTTGCCGAAATTACAAACATGTTCTCTCCGTCAAAATTGATCGTTGCGTTCGCAGAGTATCGTTCCCTTGCATCTTTTTCTCGGATATACACGGTGATTGCTTCCGCTGAGATATATTTTTCTCTCGGATTCATCGTATTTTGCCGTCTTGTGCTCTGGCCATCTTCCCGATCTATGCCTGCGACCACTACGGTCACAGGCTTTCCATCAATCTTATGTTCCGTTGCGAATTCGTCCGAGCAAAAAAATGCTTCGTCCAGATCTTCTTTGAATGCATCCCTGAAGTTCATCAGGCTTTCTCCGCTGCATCTTTCGCATTCTTTGCCTCTTTTGGCATGTCTGCGAGATATCCGCGGTCTTTCATCCACTTCTCATCCGCTTTTGAGAGGCCTGTCACAGTCTCTCCCGGATGAAAAGTCTTTCCTTTTGCTTCAATGTTTGTTACTGCAATCATCCTTTACCTCCTACTCCAGCGATTCCTGGTATGCGATGATCTCGCTCTTCAGCTCGTCAACCTTCATTTCCGAATTGATTGGCGCTCCGATTGCTTCCGCATACTTAACTAAGTCCTCTTTCTTCATAGCGTTGATTTCCTCTTCTGACTTAAGTTGTACTCCTCCATCTACTGGCTGTGCTGCGCTTGCCTGCTGTGTAGTTGGCTGAGCCACTGCTGCCTGTGCTACAACCGGTGTGCTGTTCTCTCTGAGGCTCTCTCCGTCCACTTCATCGTTAATGTTTGCGACCATCCATCCTTCCGGATCCTTTGGATACGGAACAGGTCTTGAGAACTCCTGAACGGTAACGATGTTGTTGTTCTCGTCAATAACTACTCTTGGAACGATCTTTTCAGCAAGCGATTTGAAGCCGGTTCCTTTTGATGCAAATGTTACCTGTGCATATACTGTCTTTCCCATGCCCGGCTGTAGGAAAGCGATTGTTCCCTTCGGGAACATCTCCTTCACTTCGCCGTCAAGGTCCTCGTACTGGTTACTATAAGTAAACAAGTTGAACATGATTCCATTAATGTTGATTGTTCCATTGAATGAAACTCCATCCGGAAGTTCTTTCTGCTTGATTTCTCCATTTTCGACAGCTTTCTTGTTGTAGAATTCAAGAAAGTCCTTATCGGTCATGAGCAACATAGAAACATCTCCGGTCATTACAATGTCTGATGTTGTAACGCCTCTCTTTTGGAGGATTAATGCAATTTCGTAAAATGTTGCAATGCGCTCTCCTGCAGTCATTGTTTTGAAGTCTTTTTTGAACTTGTACTTGTTCTGGAATCCTTCCTGACCGTAATATGTCAGGGCCAGGAGCTGCGCGTTCTCGTCGTTTGCTGCATCCTGCGCTGTGGAATAATGTTTCATGATCGTTCTTCCGGTTGTGATGATCTCTGAACACATCAGCTCATGTCTGCGCAAGATCGAGCATCTCAGATCGTCCATGATTTCTGCTTCCAGTTCATTTTCTCGATCTGCTGGTCTTCTTCCGCTATCCGGGTTCTCGCCAAACGCCTTCTTCTCGAGATCCTTTGGTGTGATCAGTGACTTTGGAGCGATGTAAGGTGCATCGACATACTCTGCGGTATATCCTTCCTTCTCAATTACAATTCCGTTTGCAACCGGTGCTACGAAAGGTGCTACCTTTCTGTTTCCGCGCTTCATTTCGATCAGCGCTTTCTCTGAATAAAAGCATCCTGCATCCGGGAAATATCTGTTCTTAAAAAACTGAGCCACCGGATACATTTTCTTGATCGTGTCGATCAATGTAAGTGTTTTGACTTCCATTTCTTTCCTCCTATTTCAAAATGATATTTTTCTCTCTAAGTGTCTCAACGTCCGCTGCTGTGAGCGCTTCTGATGTAACAATTGCAGACACGTTGAAGTCTCCGGATGTGTATGCTCCGATCTTGATCTTCGTCTCGGTTGCTCCTACTGTTACTGTTTCTGCCGCAATCACACTCGGCGTTCCCGACTTTGCATGAAGGCTGTACTTTCCTTCTGCGAAATCGATAATCTGTCCGCGTTTAATCTCGCTTACTGTTCCGGCTGATACCTCGACTTCAACAATCTTTCCCGCGAGTGACTGGCTGTTCCCGACAATGAGATTGTCCGGTGTCATTGCATAAGCTTTCTGGATAAGTTCCATTTTTACACCCCCTTCTTCATCGCATTTACGTGCTCTGCCATCTGATTCGATACGCTTTCGTCGTCTTCTTCCTGTTCTCCTACGCCGACTTTGTCTGCTTCAGAATCTTTGGAATCTTCCTGCGCATTTTTCAAATACGCCTCAGCAAGCATCTCTCCGTTTACCATCGCATCATAGGCAAGCGTTTTGCCGTCTGTCTTGTTCTCTCCGTACTTGGCTTCATTAAGTGCCTCCGGGGTTACTGTCTTTGCGATTGCATCCAGCGACTGGATTCGATTTCTTTCCGATTCTGCTCCGCTGTCGAAGCTCTCCTTCTTCAATGCGTCGATTTCTGCGCTAATCTCCGGATGCTCTTTTGCTAACTCAGCTAATGTCATCTTTTCTTCCTCCTTCTTTTTTGCTTCCTCTCTATCAGAAACGACTTTCGCCGGATCTTTCTTCGTAGCCTGTTGCACCGGTGCAACTTTGCCCTTTTCCATAGCAATTGCCAGCTCTTTGATTTTTTCCGTTGGAATCACTGGTGCGTTTAAGGCAGTAAACTGCTGCGCGGTTGAATTTGTCTCTTTGCATTCTGGATTTCCGAACAGATATCCGTCCGCAAATCCTAACTCGATAGCTCTTGCTGGAGACATATATGTCTCGTTGTCCATCAGCTCCTGGAGCTCATCGCGAGTCTTTCCGGTCTTTCTCACGTAAGCATTGATGATTCCTTCGTCGATTGCCTGCAGATGGTCATGTGACTGCTGCATATCATTCTTGTTCCCGGACGCGTGTGTCGATGCGTTATGCACCATGATGTATCCTGCATCTGAGATCAGGACTTCGTCTGCTGCACAGAGCAAAAATGTAGCCGCGCTTGCTGCACAAATGACATGTGCCGTAACTCTGCCTTCATAATTCATAAGCGCCGCATACATCTCGTACCCTGCGCTCACATATCCGCCCGGGCTGTTGATTTCAATTTCCACATCTTCTCCATTAGCCTGCTCTAACGCATCGCTAATCGTCTTTGGCGCTGTATAGTCCATTCCGAAAAAATCGTATAGCCATGCATCGCCGTTCCCTACAATTGGTCCTTTCGCGTTAATTTTCATTGCTTTTCTCCTTCCAATGCCTTATTTGCTTCTGCGATCTGCTCGTTCTCGCGGATCAGCGTCCGAATGTTTTCTTCAAACTCGCTTCCGTTCATGGCTGCGCATTCATCCTCTCTTGTCGAAAGACCTGCGTTAATCCTCTGCGTGGCTGCGTTTACTTCCTGCAGCGGATTCAAACATCCCTGTGCCGGTCCTGTCCACGTGGCGTTTGCGTATGCTTTCTTGATCATCGGGTCTGTGAAGAACCCTGGTGCATCTACTCTTCCTCGTGCCACTGCTTCGGAAAGCCATTGCTCATATATAACCTGGCAAAAATCATTTACGAACCACTTCCTGCGCTTCATGAATGATCTCCACGATTCATTCAACGCTCCTTTGCTTGCTGAGAAATTCTGCCCGAATTTTTTCTGCAATACTTCTGGCGAAATTTCGAGTGCTGCTCCGATCTGTGTGATCATCGCATTCATAAACTCTGAAAAGCTTCCCGATGGATGTTCCGCCTTTACTGCTGTCACACCCTCTCCCGGTTTTAGGGTTACTACCGTTCCGGATCCCATTACGATTTCGTTATCTTTCTGGTCTTGATTCTCTCCTTGTGGCTTGCTCCATTCTTCTTCGGCTTCGCCTCCGTATCCAGTGTCTGGATCTTCCCCATCTTCCGTCGTGATAAAAACTGCCAGAATCGAATTCACGACTGCTGCCATGATCTCTGCTTCTGTGTACCGTGTGGTCTGCTTCAGTGTTTGGATGATTGGCGCTAAGAACGGCACTCCTCTGTACTGTTCTGCTGTTTCTGCGTTGAATACGTGCAGAATGTTCTCGTTCCCGGTTTTTTCCCCGCGCTTTTTAACCCTTGTCCACTCTTGCCGTCCGTCTCCGTACTCTCCAGGAAATGTCGAACTGATGTGGTATGCTACAACACGTCCGTCCTTGTCGATCTCGACTCCGTTCATAATCCGGTTTCCATCATCGGTCCTTTGATCTATTCCCGAATACTCTCCCGATGATGATCCTGGTGTGCACACTCTATCCGCTTGTACAAGCTTCAGTTTTAATCCGTACGGCATGTTCGGCTCCGGATCTTTATGAAGGATCAGGACGAACTCTTCTCCGTTTCTTAACCAGTCGGAGAATGCGATTTGCTGCAGTTCATAAAAATTATTCTGATCAGCAATGTCGCACAGCGTGCTTTCTGCCCATAGCGCAAATTCGCGCTTGATTGCCCTCTCAATTTCTGTAGCCTGTTCTCTGCTGATTCCTAAAAATTCATAGTCAATCTTCGGTTTTACTGTCAGTCCCGGTCCGATCGTACTTGTGTTCGTGGCATTGATTGCCGCGGCTCCGATCGGGCTGTTCATAGCAAGGTCTCTCGTCCTTCTCCTGAGTGTTGTTCTGTTTTCCTCGATGTCCGACTTTGGCGATAAACTCTCGTCGTTGTAACGCTTTGACCACGTTGCCGAATGTGATGCTCCTCCATTGGAGTAACCTGAGTTAGTTACGCGGCGCATTAAATCTTGTGAAGCTACAAGGCTGGTCTTCGCCGCCCTTGTCCTTTCTAACTCCTTTTCCATGCGAGCAATCTCTATTTGATTTTCTAATTCGCGCTTTTTTCGCGCATTTTCAAAAAATCCCATGTTCTACCCAAGCGGTACAACCCGCTTTGCCTTTCTTCTTGTGGTGCCCTTCTGCTCCCAGTCTGCAATTGCAGCTTCGGTTTCAGAAATCTCCGCATTTACTTCTTTGAGTGCTGCTCTGTTCAATTGGTTCGATCCAATTGTGTACGACTGCCCTCCAAGCAGGATCTTCTTCCTTGCTTTCCTTAGATCTTCTAAATCTTCCAAGGCTCGCTCGTACTGTTTCTTTGTTCTGATGGTCACCATTGGCTATACCTCAATTCCTTTTGATACATACCTCTTTGGCGCTTTCTTCTTCGTGCGCTTTGTGTAATTGATTCCTTTTTCAAGCTGTGACTCTAACTTGTCCCACTCCGGTCTGAGGATCTCCTCAACGGCGTAGTTATAATTGAATAGATCCAGAGGCTCGTTTCGTGTTCCTTTTCTTTGCACCCACGTTGCTCTGAAGTATCCATTAACCTTTTTCTCCATTCGATACTCTGATGAAACGAGGCCTTCGTAATATGCCGCATCGTATCCTCTTCGCGTATCTGCGGGAAAGTGACAGTATCCCGCTCCTGGTTCTTGAATCTTTAGGCGGTTTGAGATATCGTCTTTCCCCGAATCCGTTCCGATTATATGGATCACGGTTCTTCCGATCACCTTATCCTCTTTCTTTCCATCCTTCTCTTCTTTGATCTGAACGATTGTCCGGTGATACAATAATGGAAGATCCGGTTTTTGGTTATAACCTTTGATTCCGAAGCAGTTCTTCCCTTTGTCCTTCTGTTTTTTTATCCATCGGTACACTGCGTTCGTGTGGTGTCCGCCGGTATCAATTGCGAATCCTGCAACGTTTAGTTCTCGACCGTCTTCAAAATGAAGCGGTTTTGACAAGTAATCTTCAAGTTCATCCCATATCTCCTCCTGATACAGATTTCCGTAAATTTCTGTTTTGTAAATGCCCCAGGTTTCAAAGCCTCGTGCCCATCCTCTGATCTCAACCTCGAATCGGTCATCCTGAACGTCGACTGCTGCTGTCAGGAGCAGTACGCCTTCCGGAATCTCGGCTCCGTAATCTTCCGCTCTGCTTGCGAGCGTCTCTTCAGATACCGAGTCGTTAAGGTACTCGCTTTCATCCCAGACTTCTCCGAGTGACGTGTTGACGAATACTTTCATATCTTCCGGATCGTGGTACTTATCCAGCTTTTCCTTGGCTTTCAGATAGTTGTGTATGATATCTTCCCAGTCGACGAACGGCGATGCCATCTCGTTCAACTTAAAGCTTTTCACTTTCTTTCTTTGTGGGTGTTCTGGAATCCATTTGTGTTCCGATTCCTTCCACTTTCTTTCCGGTATCAGGCACCCGCATTCCTTGCATACCATCGCCGGTGTCTCCGGGTGCTCTGTGTCAACTCTGTCAAATTCATATGGTTGCCACTCTCCACATTCCGGGCATCTCACGCTCCAGACGTTCATCGTTCCCGACTTGTATGCATCCTCAATCTTTGACTTTCCTGCAATCGTCGGTGTTGATGTCTTGATAATTTTCTTATTCCAATAGCTCGTCGCTCGCTTTTCTGCGAGTAGAATTGGATTTCCTTCTGCACCGGCTGATTCTGGGAATCGATCCACCTCGTCCATCCAGATGATCCTTCGTGGATCGGATGCTAACGAAGAAGGTGAGTTTGCTCCCGAAAGTGCTATTGTTCCTCCCGGGTACGCCTTCAGGCTGATGGTGTTATTCGAGCTTCTCGATTTTGCGCCCGCCACTTTCTCGGTGAGCTGCGGCACGTCTTGAATCATTTGTGCAAATCTTGTTTTTGAAAATCTTTCAGCGTCGTTGATGGTTGGCATGACCATCATCTGGGTCGCTGGCTCGTAATCTATGTAGTAAGCGATTCCGCACATTATGATCAGTGTTTTCCCGACCTGTGCGGAGCTCATGACTACCGTCTCTACTGTTTCCGGATCCGTGATTGAATCCATGATTGCTTTTTGGTACGGTACCGTTTTTGACGAGTATCTTCCGGCTTCGCTTGATCCTCTCGGAAGGACCATGTGTCTATCTGCCCACCCGCTTATTGTTAGTGATGGCTTCGGCTTTAGTTTCTTAGCGATTCTGCACATGAATGTAAGCGTTTTGTAATCAACCTCATCCATCCGCCTCACCTCCCAGCACGCTTGTTACGTCTGCTGGTACATCGATATGCTCATCTGAATAGAAGTCTGATGGGCTATAATCCGACAGTTCTGTCAATGCTGCGTCCATCTCCTCCTGAAGCATCGTTTGAATCTCAGTCCTCTTTTTTCCTTCTAGCTTTTTCGCCATCTTTGACGGAATAGCGCTGATCTTTGACTTGAACTTTTCGAACATGTCTGTCATGACGCGTTCTACGTCCTCTGCTTTATGTACCTGTCCTTTTATGAGCTGAAGCCGAATCTCTGTGATCTGGCGCTTGTAGCGTTCGTGTATCGCATGCTCTTCGTCGTAACTTAGTTCTTGCTCATCATCTTCAGTGTTTATGCCATTCTTTCCTGCGTTGATTGCTTTCAGTGCTGTGATATACCCCTTTGCCGAATTCCATAGCAAATACTTGCCATGCGAATCTCGCTTGACGATCCCCTTGTCGGCAAGGTCTCGAATCGTCCTGTCTTTCACGCCAAATAAGGATTCCAGCACTTTTGAAGCAACGATCGTTTCGAATGAATCAAGGTCATTTTTTTGTGCCATGTTTAACCTCCAATTCGGCAATGTGTTGAAAAAATTGTTTATAGCTAGACAAACCGTGGGCTCGGCGGGGCGCAAGGCTTTTTGATTCCGATCCGAAGAACCTACGCTCGTGGTCTCCGGAGGGCTGGATTTTCGCCCATTTTTTTAGCTTTCTTGCTTTGTGCATCAAAAAAGCATGCAGTCTCTCGACTGCATGCTCATATTCGCTACGCGTTGTTTGTTTTCTGTTGCATAAAAAGAACAGTGTCTCAATTTAATGAACACTGTTCTTTGCTTTGTGGCTCGTTTGGCTGGCGATGCGGGTTCAAATACATCGCTTTCCTCGTTACCCTCCCTTTCGTTGTCTCCCTGTACGGCTCCCGTTATGCCCCGTCCGTATAAGGCCCGAGTGCGTTGCTTTATGCTCGCTTCTCTCTTACGCATTTCTTCATGATACAATCATAGCATACGTGAACCGAACAAAACGAACACTTTCACATTTTGCTCATTCTTTTTTCATCTTCTTTCAAGAATCGCTTCACAGAAATTCTTACAGCGTCTGCTGTGTATCCTTCTCCGAGAAGTCTTGCTGTCTTTGACCATGAATACCCATCCTGATAATGGTACCGCATGATCATCCTCCGCTCAGAATCCGGTACTGCTGCAATGTATGACTCTACCTCGTCAAGCATCTTGTACTGCTGCTCCCTCAAGAATGATAGCCTTATCATGCTTCTTTGCAGATCTGACTTGTTGTCGCTATACTCCCTGTCTTTTATACCCTCTATCGTGAATGGCGCATTGCCGCCTTCCCCGCCTCTCACTTTGTCTTTTACGCGTTCCGCCCTCTCTATCTGTTTCTGTCGCATTCCGATGCGGCGCTCCAGGTCTTCGCATTCTCTTATTAAGTCCCTATATTGTTCAATAATGTATTTCTCCATCGGCTCCTCCTAATTGCTACGCCTTGAAGTCTTCATTCTGTGCTTCGCTTGACTTGTGTATGTGCTCTGTTCTACAGCCTTGTTCCTTGCCTTGCGTTCGACTGCCAGCCTCTCATCGCGCTTTGCTTTCCAGGTCTTGTACGCTTCACATGTTTCGTGGCAATGCAATCGTCGACTGCTGCACCACTCGCATGGCGTCGGATCATGTCTGACCCGCGTGCATGTCTTTGTGTGGATGCAGGTCTCGTCACATATCTTTGTGTGGTTGAAATCGCATCTCTTTATTCGCAGAACTTCCGGAGTTCCACCATCGCGGCTTCCTTCTTTCTGTTCTGCTCCTGCAAGTCCCGGATTGTATCCTCGTTTTTATCGATGTCCTGCTTCAGATTCACCATTTCTTTACTGCAGGCATCTTTTACAGCATCCGGAATGTCTGGCTTTTCTACTTTCTTTCTCCCTGCCTTTGCCGGAAGGTCATCTTCCTTAATTCCTGTTCTGACTAAGATTTCTCTGATCTCCGATGTCGACGTACAATTCAATTCTGCCAGCACCTTGATCTGGTCGCGCTTATTCTTGGCTCCTGTATAATTTCTCTTAATCTCCTCTTCTGTCATCTGCATGTCGCGTCCTCCTTGTTTTTGTCATGGTTTTTCGTCCTGAAAGCATCCGGCTCGCCCTTTCAAGTGATTTTCCCCTTGTTGGAAATCCTCCGTGCATTTTCATCCAGTTCCCTGAAATTCCAAATATCAGGTTCATTCTTATCATCTGCATCGGTGCCTCGAACTCTATCTCAAGCGGCCCTATTTGGTGACTCTGAATATATCGCAATTCCTCTTCAAGCTCAGGTGTCAGTTCTGTATCATCGTTTACTTCTATTTCCGCTCCATCTATTGTTATTGCTCTGCTTATCTCTGGCAGGGCCATGCTCTCTTCTCTCTGCTTGAAATCCATTTCTAATCTCACGGATCAATCTCCTTTTCTGCAACCAGCTTAATGATGTGTTTGCCTCGATCAATGCGATCTCTCTTTCTCCGATTGGCGGTAGCGCCTTTACTGCTTCCCGTATTGCGCCTGCTACCTCTTCAATCGAATATCCAACTGCTGCAAGATGGCAGCTTCGTTCTCCCAACAATCTGACGTCCATCTCCAGCGATATTCTTCTATCCTTTTTGTCCGGCTTACTCCCTTTCGGCATGTCCCTAACTCCTTTCCGTTTCTTGCTTAAATACTAAGTCTTTTCCCTCTCTGTCGAACAGTGTGCCCCGTACTTCGCAGTTATCTGCAACGGATCCGTCGAATGTGCCGTATCTGTTCGTGCCGAGATATGTTGACCATCCGCTTCCGTTCCAGCCTATAGAGAAGTATGTTACTTTTTCTTCTCCGTTTAGGTGTACCTGTATAACGTCGCGATCAAACACCAGCTTTCCGTTTCTGTCTTTCTTTCCTGTGCACTGGCAGACGGTGTGTGGTACTATAGGTATTTGCTTTTCACCACGTCTGGTTCCTATCATGAATTCGTCGTGTTCTGGTCTCCATGGGATCAGATAGCCTTGAATCCAATTTCCTTTGAAGGTCTGTGCTCTGCATAGATATCTATCTTCCATCTTGTTCCTCCAATAGGTCCTGATTGTCTATCGTGTTTCCCACGATTTTGGCCTTCGCCTTGTTAATCCAAAATCCTAAATCTTTTCTCATTTTTCTTGCTAGTTCTCCTTGCCAATCAGCATAGAATCCGATATGTTCTGTGAATTCGTCGTCACCGGGCTGTTTGTATTTTCCAAACCTAATTTGAGCAATCGCCCCTGAGAAATCATCCTTCAAAAGATCGTTTTCAAAAACCATAGTTCCGGTACTGTCTTTCGTCCCTGTACATCGACATATTGTATCAACTTGTACCATTTTCCTTATTCCTGTGTACACGCTGTTATTTTTGCTTATCCACAATTCACGTTCTATCACATAATGCCCTGGTCCCGCCCCTATAAGCGGCGCTATGTGACCTAGCTGCCACTCTCCGTCTGTATCTTTGGCTCTATGCGTGAAACTTTCGTCTAATTCCCCAATCAACCGCATTACGTTCTCCATCCTTTCGTCGTCAATCTTTTCCCGCAATTATTGGAATTAAGCTTCTAAGTTCTTCATAATCAAACTTTTTAATAAGCTCAAACATAACTCTATCGTCTCCCATTAGCATAGCCTGCAATATTATCACATCGGCGTGTCTTTGTGGATAATCCAACCGTAAGCAATACGTGGCTCGTCTTTCATCAATGAATCAAAATTAGCTGATCCAACGGCGCATGAAAAAAGAAACTCCTTTCGCATGTGCGCGATAAAGTGCCGCTAACGGCATTGATATTCACTTTCTGTGTCGGATTATATTCATACGAATTAAACATTTATATCCTCCATTTCTTTCATCTCCTGATACTGAGCACTGCTGTTCCTTTCATTCTCTGTACGGCTCTGGCAATGGCATCCAAGCGGTTATATCAATCCAATCGTTTCCGCTATCCAACGAATATCCATCCTCTTCAAAGCATGTATCAAACCATACATATTTCCCGTTTGTCACAAGAATTTCCTGCCCATCGTCTGGCATCTTGCAATCGAGATAATATACAATTTCATTAGAAAAACCTCCTGCCTTCCGTTCTTCCTCTGTCATTACATGATATTTAACCTGAATCCATCTTGCATCGTTGTGTTGCTTTGTCGGCAGCTCCGGTCCGTCTACTCTCTCGTTTGCCATTTCATACGCATGCTGATAGTCCATATCAGTGTCAGCCGCAACGATCAATGCTCGAAGCATTCTTACATGCTCCGGCAACCAGTTCTCTTCCGCAATTCGGATCATATTGTCTTTGAGCCTTTGCGTCGCCAATGCAACCGACGCTCTCGTCATTTCAACGGCAATGTCCATTTATTTCTCCTTCCGGTTTCTCACACCGCTCAAACTCGATCTCCCACACCCACGGATTTGCATCCCATCCGTGGCAGTCAAGGTCGGATTTCTTGATGGTGGAGTTCCAAAGTTTTTCCCATTCCATCATCACTTCATCACATTGACTGCATTGTTCTTCTGTCCCATAACAGCACTGCGAACCGCTTTCTCCGTATGTATTAAGACAATCCCAACAATCAGGATAAGCTCCCTCTTTTATCACATCAACCGGCTTCATCTCCTGCAACCGCTCTACCTTCACATCTGTTACCTTAAGCCAGATACGTGCCGCTTCTTTCGGCATGTGGATGGATGGTTTCCACGGCGCATGATCGTGTTTCACTCCATTTTTATCAACATATGTATTGAACGGGATTGTATCAGTTGCCGCATAATAATATTTCCCCGTATCCTCAATGACCTGTTCATTTCCATCCAATTCATATAGATACTGCCATGTTTCCCGGACATACAGGATATCGCCCGGCTGATATGGAGCTTTGTATGCAGTGTTTATCAGTTCTATATCTGTCATATCGCAGTATGGTTTGAACATGAGTTTCTTTTCTTTCAAGAATTCTTCAGGTGCTCCATTTTTGCATTTATCCGGCAACATCACTATGAGCTGTTGCGGTTTCACAATTCTTCTGGTGCAACTCTTTCTACCGTCCAGAATCGCCCGAACCATCTCGTTATTGAACAAAATCGGTTTAATTGCCATATAATCCACCTGCCTTTACAACCTCGATCATATCTGACAACATTCCGCCGCACTTAAACCGCTCCATCTCTTCGCGATATTCCTCCAACTGCGCCACAACCTTGTCCACATCGTAGGCAGTCGGCTGTGCATCAATCAGCTCACACAGTGCATTAGCCTTATTTGCAGGATAATTATTGGAAATAGCCATTCCTGCAATCAGGCTTTTAAGCGCATCCGCATCAATCAATCTTCCCATCGTTCGCCCTCCTGTTCCATGCATTTTCCTCCGTTAAAACTTTATTCTTCTGTCAATTCGGCATATATTTCATCTTGTAGAGTTTCCTTGTCATTATCTTTAATCATTGCGATTGTAAGATCTTTATTATCCACAAGGTATTCTGCAATTACTTCTGCAATCTCATATGGATGCATGCACCATTTTTGAATTGTAAGTGCTCCGCTCCCTGCGCACAAATCTTGCACGACTTCTGTATCTCCTGATAACTTCGCCATGAGCTGTGCCAGTGACTTCGGTGTGTAATCTTGCTTTTTTTCTTTCCGGTCCGCCTGATAATACTGAAATATCATCTGCATCCAATCTTTTGATAAGTCATTCGTCATATTGCAAAATGAATCATACTTTTCTGTCTCTTCATTTCTAATTGCTTCAAACACTGCTGTTCCTAGGTCTTCCGTCTTTTGTACCTGGAATATATTCATTGTTTCTTCAACAAGTTCTTTGAGCTCCAACTGCTGCTCCTTTCCCCTCTCTTCCGCTTTGGGAAGAGAGGTAATAACATGGCTTACAATTGTGATATCTATTTTTACCCCTTTTGAGGATCAAAAGGCTTAGTCAAACGGCCAACACATATCCTTACCGTTGATCAGACGCAGGAAGTCCTTTTCTCCGTCGTAGTGATATGGCGTTTCTACAATCGCATACTGCATCGTATCGTTGTTCCAGATGATAAGGTTGTCGGATTTTACCGGTGCCAATGGCGGCATCTCGTCTTTTTCGTTATCAACTTTCTCGATGTCTACGACATTCTGCAATTCTCTTCTGACAAGTAGCGGTTCGTATGTATCTATTGTCTGAAAAACTGAATAGCATGTGCTATTGCGCTGGATCATAAGCCTTGTATCCTGTGCCTGCGTTCCTTGTGTGAACCGTTCAAGTAGATTGTGTCCCTCCGGCATGGTCACGTCCATGGTGTCCAGCTTTGTCTTGTTCATGAATTTGACTGCTGTCCCTGGTCCCGGAAGCCGACCGATGCACTCTACCAATACTGCCATGCACTTATTTGTGATATCTGTCTCATCGATCTCCAGAATGAATCCTATTCCCGAGATCTGCACGATTCCGTCGTCGAAGTGTGCTACTTGCAGCCCTAATGTGTCATATGACGCTTTTACCACTTTCTTGAATTTTGTTGTATCAATAAACATATCTTTACCTCCTATTTTCTGCTCGAAGCTTTGTATTTTCTTTCAAATAACCATCCTTGTTCCTATCTTTCTCTTCGTGGTTTTTCCCTTTTTTCCGTTTTCTCTTCTTTATTTTGCAATCAGCCATTATTCCTTTGTCTGCTGTATCGAGATCGATTTCTCTACCAGTCAAAAGACACATTCCGTTTTGTTCGTCTATGCCGGTGCCAAAGAACATGCATCTCAAGCAGGACTTAGGTGGATTGATGGCTGTTACTTTTATGTTTTCCTCAAATTTACGTTGTTTTTTCATGCCTTAATTGTTCTCCCCTTTCACCGTCCATATCTAAAAATTCCATTTATTGTATGTTAAGTCTTCGCGGTTCCAATTCGGATATCTCCTTTTTAGGTACTCCTCGAAGATCTCCAGCATTTCCGGTCTTCTTCCGGCGTTACCGTTATCTAGCATCTCATGATGCCATTGGCAACCGACCGCTCCATTCTCCGGTATGCCAAGTCCTCCGGCGGATCGTGGGATGAAATGCATTATGCTTCGCATGGTCAGCGCGAACGGATTCGCGCCTTCCATGTGGTATCCGATCTGGCAGAAGATGCATCCGCCGTCACGCTCATAGATCATCTTTCTTGTAGCCTGTGAGAACTCGTGTGCCTTTGCCTGCTTACTTTTCATCTTTTTCATCCTCAGTGTTCAGGATTTCGAGGGCAGGGCGGAAAGCGAAGTACGTGTACGCGCGCGTCGCAAGGTAGTTGTTGTAATCGCGCGCCGAGTTGTAGCCGCGAACCGACCGGTAGACCGAATAATCACAATCCACTTCTTTGCACCATGTATATATATCCTCGTAGTGCGTGAGATCGTTGTCCTCGTTGTACCTGTCCATGAATTCGTCCCATTCGTTATTGCATCCCTTTCCATATGATCCGGATGCGCCGTTAGATCCTGTCATTAAGCGGATTCTGCATTTCTTGCCGTCGATTGTAACCTCTTTCCCGTCTACATAGCCCGCTTCTTTCAAAGTGTTCCATGATACGCGGTTAATAAGGCAGCGATCACAGATGTAGATGTTGTCTTTCAAATGCAACCATTGAATCTCAAAGCCCGGCTTCGTATCAGTGATCATGATGTCCGGTCTGTTGTAGCCAATCATATCTCCGTTACATGTTGGATCTTCCGGAATCTGCACAATGCCTCCCTTTACCATGAGTGATCCGAAGTGAAGCGTGTTGTCCTTGTATATCTCCCAATCTTCTGCTTCGAGATCGTCTTTTACGATGAAGTATTCTGTTCCGTCCCCAAATGCGACTTTCTCAAATCCCTCTTCTTTATTAAATTCTCTAAGTTCGATGTATTCTTCGCCTTTAGGATTGTTCTTCCAGCCTTTCCGTCCAACTTTCTTTCCTTGTCTTACCGCTCTCATTGCCCTGTTAAACTTCATCTTCTGTTCCCTCCTCGTATTTTTCCAACTTTTCGAGATCCCACTTGAGGTCTTCCATTACATCCAGCATGATTGATATCTTCTCCGGATGTTCCCCTTTCCACAAGTTATTTAGCCGATTCAATTTATTCGTGACTGCTGCACGATAGCCTCTCAACTGGTTCTCATTCTCTTGCTGCTCATTCTGATCGGGTATCTCGTCCGGCATCCACTCTTTGTGATTCTCTACGGTTTCCTGTCCTGGAATCTGTGGTTCGATTACTTCCGCGTTCTCTTCGCTTACGTGTTCCGGTTCCGGAATTGGATCAGGCTCCGGAATGCTTGGCTCTACATCGTGCAATGTCTGTTCCTCGTTTTGGATGGTTTTGCTTTCCTTATTTCCCGTCACTTCTTCTGGTTCTCGTCCCACTTTCTCCTGTTGTTCATCTTTTTGGATTTCTGTTGACTGCTGCACTGTCTTTACAACCTTTGGTACATCTTGCACCGGTGCAATTTCCTCTTTCTCCGGAAACTTTTCGCCATAGATTTCTTCCCATTTTTCTTTGCTTCCGTATATCTTTTTCCACTGATACCCGATATCTCCCCATGTTGTATCTTCTTTTTCTCCAGTTCTGGTAACTACGATATGGCATTCTTCTTCATCCAGCATGAGCATCACGGATCCTATTCCCCTGATTCTTGTTGTGTATGTTGCAACTCCCTGTGGTGCCATACACTCCGCTATGTCCTCTTGTGTGCAAATTCCATCAATGAATTTTTGTGAAATCTTCAGGTACAGCTCCGGATGCTCTTTTCCTATGTTGAAAATAATCTGTTCGATCAGAGGCTTTTCTTCCGTTCCTTCCAACGCCCTCTCTATATCTGTGACTTTTTTCTCTTGGTCCACCTCGTCCTTGATTGCCTGAATGTCTGACTTTGAGTATTTTGGTGTCAGTGCCTCATTGATTGCTTCCGGAAGTTGGAGCATTAATGTCAGCTTTGCATATCCGAATCCCTGATACTCCGGAAGCAAATGATCTGAATAGCCGCCTTCCGAGAATTTGTCGTTGATTCTGATAAATCTCGATACATAGGTACTTGACAGACCGTATTCCGCATTCGCGAACTCTGCCATGTTCTTATAGCCTGATTCCGCCAAGATATCCGTATCCCTTGCCACTTTTAACAGATACCCGATTCGAACAAAGCTTTCTGCACTTTTGGATAATTCGGCATCCAATTCTCGCTTGTACTCCGTGTACGTCTTACTATAAACAATCTCATTCATCACATCGCCTCCTTGATTTTCTGCCGTCTCTTGTAATGTTCCTCGATTTTCTTCATGTATTTCATTGCGTCTTCCGGCGCTGTACCATTGTATTTGCTCCGGCACTGTACCAGCTTCCCTTCATTGAATTCAACTGTACAAAGTGGCTTTTCCGGCTCTTCCTTTTTTCTCAAAAAGAAAACTACTGTTTCGCCCTTTGCGCATCGCTCAAAATATCCGCCTACGCAATTATGCTGAAGCTGTCCTTCTTTTGTGAAGTCGGCCTTCGAGCGCGGCCACACGATCATGAAGGTGTTCGACCTCGTCTCGTAATCGCTTTTAACTTCTTCCACGACTTTTCGTAGAATCTTGTTTTTCTCTCTCAATTTTGCCTTTTCAAATTTTTCGTCCTTTTCCCGGATAATCTGCGACAATTCCTCGTGTACATGGTAGAAATTCGATGGAAACCGATTCTTCTTGTCTGCTTTAATTCTTAATCTTGCCAACTGTTTAAGGTAATCATCGTAATCTCTGAGCACGGTCGTCGGCTCTTCTTGTGTCTCCTGCTGCAGCTTATTCAGATAATTTAGTGTTTTCCTTAGATTCTTTCTTTGCAAGAATAAGCATATATCGTCTTTATTTTTCCATCGTGTATACTTTGTAATCTCTCTTACCAGGCTTTCGTCCATGCTCATTCGTGCCATTTGTGCCGCCTGCAGTACCTTCAATTCTTCTAAAGTGCAATCCATGCTTGTTGCCATCTTCGTTTTTTGCTGATCCAGCCGCAATATATCCTTTAATTTGATACCATTTGTATTTATTTCGTTCGGCAAGCCATAGCCTCTTTCTATGGATTCGATGAATAATCGGTTTAGTCCAGCTTTTATAATTTTTTCCATCACTTCATGATAATCGTCCATTCTCTTCAGTGCATCCGTAATATCCATATACTTTCCCTTGAATATTTTCTCCAACGGAAGATACTTGAGATCTGTATCTTTCATCATGCTGTCAAGGTTTTTTTCATATAGCACGCATGCCGGTGATGCACAATAATAGCTGTATCCCATTCCGTGCGGTCGCGCTCTGCACCATCGATACACTCCCGTGCGTCTGTACTCATCCATTTCATATGTGCTTGTCCAATTAAATCCATATGATAGCCAGAACCGTTCTATATTTCCACTAGAAATCTCCGGTTCTCTATATTCATTGCTCTTTTGATATCTCAGACGAATGTTGTATTGCGTCAGACAGTATCCGTCTCTCCCCTTAAGTTTCTGCAGGATCCCAACACTTTTCTTTTCTTCAATCGACTGCTGCTTGTTCCAACTCCTATATGTCGCTTCGGCTCTGCAGTGCGGGCATTTCGTTTTCTTCAAGTGCTTTGGCTTGTCCTTGATCTGTACGATCGTCTGGCATCGTGTGCAATACGCCTCTGTGACCTTTCTTCCTGGATGGTACATAAGACTTGTTATGCTCTCAAACGCTGTCTTGATCAGCCAATCATTATTGAATCCTTTTGGTACTTCTGGTACTGCTTCCATGAATTCATCGATTTCGCATAATTCATTTCTGTGATATTTCTGTCCCACCAGGTTGTCCTTAGTTTGATACTTTCGTACTGCTTCCTGTACCGTAGCCGCCGGCATATCAAGGTATTCTGTCGCAACCTTAAGTGCATGTGTAGAGTTCCAGTTCCATGAACCGAATATTTCGCCTTCCTGTTCTTCAAAATTCAGGTTGATAATCTTTGCTTTTGACCATCCGTCTGAACTGTACGTCATCCACTTTCCGGTTTTTCTATCTATGTAGATTGTAAAATCCGGTCTCTGTCCCGGTGCTCTCAAAAAGCATCTCTGCCAAATTCCGACCTTTAGGATCTCGTCCTCAACTGCTGCATCGTAAAATTTATAATATTTGTGATTCCATGCCGTTCCTTTTCGGTAAATCGTTCTCTTTACCGGAATGTCTTCACGACAAGCCTTTATCATCTGTGTGGATGCTTTCAGCGGCTTTAGCTTTTCAAATTCTCGTATTCCCATGCCGCACCTCACTTGTATAAGCTATCCAGCTTTTTTTGCAATTCGTCTTCGGATCCTGTGTAGTACACTCGGATCAGGTCTTTCAGTTCCTTATCTGTTCCACAGCATACCCCCATGTTTCCATTCGCGTGCTTTTTGGCGGCATCTCTCATATATTTGATTAAATTACTTGGACTTTTCCCCTTTTTCATGATCGCTTTCTGCATGGAAGTGTCCAAAAGCATTCCTTCGATAAAGAGTAGAATGTAGCGCGTCATACAATTTTGCATGACGTCTGTGCATTTTTTCAACTTCTTTTTTTCGACTTCTAGTCTTCCATACGCTTCCATTGTTTCCGAAGCAAGCTGATCTACATATCCGTCCGCATAATCTTCTGCGTCTTCTTTGCTGATTCCGTTCTCCTCAGCAAGTGCATACAAGCTTTCCAAATCTCCCTCATTCTTAAAGCCTTCTGCCGCTTTGTTGAGTTCCTCCGCGGAATCAAATTCTCCAAACTTAAACATTGTCTTTCCTCCTATCCTGCGCGTCGTTGCAGTTCTATATGTTCTCTCAGTATGTTTCTGACAAGTTCCGCCGCTTTCCGATAGCACTGTTCCTCGGCGTTCTCTTCATCTTTCTCCACTGTGGTCTTGACCACCAGCTTGTCCTTTATGTTGCCCTTATACGACCAGATCTCAATGAATCCGTCCGTTCTTAGTGAAAAATGCGTTCTCGCTCTGAGATTCATATATTTCTGCAATTCCCGATACGCTGTGTAAAATTCTTCAATTGCTACCGTGAGATCGTCCGACATACGCATATCTCCTTGCCTGCCACTGTCCGTAAGTCATGCCTGCTGCCCTTGCTTCAACTGCTGCATCGGCAAGCGCTTCATGACTTGTCAAGTTCTTCGATTGTCTTCTCGCTCTTATCTCCGCGCGCTCATTCGCCATATGTTCACGGTTGCGCCGGCGAAGCTCCACATTATAGCACTTTGTTGTGCAGTAGATTTTCTTAACATTCTTTGTCTTAAACTTCGTTCCGCACACCGGACACGTCTTTGTATAGACCTTCTCTTCTTTCGGATGCTCTCTGTGCCACTCTCTGGACTTTCGCCTTGTGCGCTCGGTTTGACATTCATAGCTGCACGCGACCTTGTTCTTTAATGTTGTTGTGAACAGCTTTCCACATTCTTCACATCTCCGTTCATAGACCGGTGACTGTTTTGTTTTTGCCTTCCTCCTCATGTACTCTCTTGATGTCTGGCGCACGCGCTCCTGTCTGCATTCCTCGCTGCAAGTGATCTGTGTCTTCAACTTTGGCTTAAATTCTTTTCCGCAAATTACACATTTTTTCATCTCTTCAACCTCTCTAACTCAAACCGCTGCCACTTCCTGAAAGAATGGTCTTCTTTGCAATGTGTCAGGATCTTGCGCTCTGACAGGATCTCGTCTAACTGCTGCCACTCCTGCTTGTGCGCAATATCTTGTCCTTTCGCGGTTTTCCAACCTTTTTTCTTCCATCCGGCCAGCCAATCGATTCCTGAAGATATAAACCGCGACTCGGTGTATAGTTCAATATCGCAATCTGCTGTCAGGTGTTCCATTGCCTTTATCAGTGCCAGAAGCTCCACTTCGTTCGCTGTCCCTTCCAGTTCTTCTATCCACGTCGCATCCGCCGGTCCTTTTGGTGTCATTACCGATAATGTGAAAATGGCATGCGCACATTGTCTTTTTGGGCTTTTCGCGTCTGTTTGTATGTAAATATTGACCATTATGTGATGTCATCTCCTCTCGGCGGGTGCAATTTTGTTCCGTATCTTGTCTTTATGCGGTTTTCCGGCAGTTTGATCTCGGTGTATCTGCAGTATGAGTATCCTGTATACGGATTGACTCCGATATAGAGTGAATCCATATCGATGTAGTACCCCGGAGTCGGTGTCGGACCGTTCTCGATGATCTTTCGCATCGTGTAGTGTGATTTTTCTTCATGCTCCGGCTCTGGGCGGATCAGGTTACGGCTCGTTGTCAAACTAAGCAGTGCCTTTTGCTCCTCTTTTTCAAATAGACTGATCTGCTCATACTCCGGCGAATCTTCTTTCGGCTGCTTGCACATATATTCCGCAAGTGCCTTCATGTCCCCGGACTCGTACACTGATCTGTAATCTACAAGTCCATCTGTCCTGCTGCACTGCGCTGCTGACTTCTTCAGTGCCTTGCTCCATGCATCCGTGATAATGAGATCCGCATCCTGTATACGGTTGATCAGAATGTGGAAGTGGATCCCGCCTCGTTCTCCCACTTCCATCCGTGCGATCCATTTGAGTGGACTCCCTCGCTTCTTGTATGCATTCCGCATATATTCCAGAAAGTGCTTTTTGTCACTTTTGACATCTTCGATTGCTATTCTTGTCCCCGCCGGATACTTCAGACAGCACCACAAGTCCTTTTCGATGAAGTTTTCCTTGATCAACCGTCTGGTTCTGTTCTCCTTGTTCCTTTGGTTCTGCAGGCGGATCTGTTCCGGTGTGGCTTTCTTCCTCGGTTGTCTTTTTTCCCCCTTGGCTCCCCACTTACCTGCATATTTGTATTCGTGTTCAATCGAAGTTAAAAATCTCCATAGGTCGTGATTGTATGCCATAAATACCTCGTCTAACTTTAATATCTTGATAATGCCAGAAGAAAAAGGCTGTAAAATGCCTATTTTCTTGACTTTCCCTAAGATTTGGCGTACAATACTTGTAGCGAAGTTTTACCAAACTTAGGGCGCCACTCATTGTCCGTGGCGTTCTTTTTTTATGCGCTTTTCTGCACGTCGGATGTAAATTTTAGTCTCACAGCCTCTGCGTGCGCCATCTGCTCTGCAGTGTCCTTCTCCGGCCACTTGTCGTATTCGGCTTTTACCGCCTGTTCGAAGTCCCACTGGCTCATCACAGGCTTTGGGCATGCAGCCTTTGCTTTCTGCTCAAGGCTTTCTGCTACGCTTCTTTGCCACGAATATTCAAATTCCATGTTCCGTGTATCCGAAAGCTCCTGGATCATCAGAAGTTCCGGAATAGTTAATGCTACATTTATCAACTTCATCTCTGTTCTCCTCTCAAGTTTTTTCTCTTCTTCTTTTAGAACATCTTGGAATCCTATCGATTTCTTTTTCTTGGCTTTTCCGGCTTTTCGGCGGTTGTGTTCCATCAGAAGGTATTCGTATGCATTTACTCTCATCATTTTTCAGTGTTCTCCTGATCATGGTTCAGTTCTTCGAGGGCTGGTCGGAAAGCGATGTACGTGTCCGCGAGCGTCGCATAGCTGCTGCCGTAATTGCGCGCCGAGCAGTAGCCGCGAAGCGACCGATAAGCCGAATAATCACAATCCGACTCTTGGCACCATGTGTACATGTCGTCATAGTGTGTTAAGTCGTTGTTCTCTCCGTACTCATCCATGAACCGATCCCACTCGTTGTTGCATCCTTTTCTACAGGAACCTCTGCTTCCGTCAGAGCCAGTCAGACATCTCAACTTGAACTTCTTGCCATCAATCGTGATTTCTTTTCCAAACACATATCCTTTTTTGTTGAGCGTGTCCCAAGAGATCCCCATTAGGATGTTTCTGTCACACACCCAAAGGCCACCTACCTTTAACCAGGTGAGTTCCTTTCCCTCGACGGTGTCTCCAATCTCGAAGTCCGTGCCGTTGTATCCTATCATGTCTCCTCTGTAGAATGGTTTCTCCGGTTCCGGCATCGGCATGCCGTGCAGCATAAGTGTTCCGAATTTTCTTATATTGTTCATGATTTCTCCTCTCTTTTTTATCCATTGGTTTCTGCTCTCTTTGCTTTCCACTCCTCGAATTTTCGCTCATTCTCCGGAATGGCGAAATACTCTGAAATGCTGTTATATGCAATTCTTGCTGTGGAGCGCATCTCGCGCTCCGGCAATTGCTGTGGCTCGATTTTTCCCATCTTGGTCGCTCCCTTCTTAGGCCGATTCCTTTGCTGCACTGTCAACTGCTCTCTGAGCTTCCATTCCTGCGATAAAAGCGTTTGCCATAGTTACTGTAATATCCTTTGGTTCTTTGTTGATTGTTCTCAAGAACTGTGCCATTTCTTTTCTGTCTGCTGGTGTTGTTCTACTCATATGCTCTCCTCCTCTTCTTGTTTGTTTCTGTTCTTGGTGGTATCCTTTCAATACAGGGCGTTGCCGCGCCCGAGTATCATATCATCATACCTGAAAACAGCGAACGGTTTTTCATTATTGAATCGCTCGCTGTTTATCTCCAACGCTCGTTTCAATCTTTCTGGAATCTCTTTCGCATCTCCCTCTGTCAGATGTCTCTTTTCCATTTCCTCAAGCATTGCTTTGACGCAATCATCCAGTATTTGTTCTCTTTCAAGTCGCGTTCTCTTTTTCACCGACTCCCTCCTTTCCTATCAAGAATATGAAATGCACTTTTTACGTACTAATTATTTGTTCGTTTTGTGTGCTTTGTTGTTTCCTTATTCAACATATTAGTCCCTTAATTCAAGTTTGTCAATAGTAAATGTTGCTTAATTCAACTTTTTTTGTTGACTTTGCGTTTTTGTGGTGCTATTGTATGATTAGAATCAAATAAGGAGGTGATTACGTGACGATTGGCGAACGTGTCAAAGAGTTGAGAAAATCCCTTGGTTTAACTCTCGAAGAATTTGGCAAAAAACTTGGTGTTGGCAAGACGGCCATATCCAAGATTGAGCACGGTCAATGTAATGTTAGCGATCAAATGGCTCTTTCGATCATCCGAGAGTTCAATGTCCGGGAAGAATGGCTCCGATATGGAACCGGTGATATGTTCGAGCCTGCTGCATTGGATGAGCTGGATGCTCTGGCAAAGGAATACGGGCTCAGCGAAGGTGAGAAGATTCTTATTGAACATTATGTTAAATTAGATGAAAGCTCCAGACGTGCCGTGATTGATTTCATTATTGATACTGCCTCTGCATTGAGCGGTGGTCATCCTTTCAATTCTTTACCAGACGAACCCGATGCTCTCGAAGATCCGGATGATACAAAAAGCGATGCCGGGTGATCCCCTTTTAGGGGGCGCCCAGTGCACCGCTTTATTTTTTTACGATTATTTTTGCATTTTTCTTTTGGTCAAAATTTACGTTGTAATAAATGGTGTCATTTTTTGTGTAATAAACTGCGTAGATCTTTGGATCGTTGATTTTTGACGTGCTTGCTTTTCTCATATGATTATTCCCCCTGTCCTTCTCTGTCTGGGCGCTATCATATTATATTTTTCTACTATCTTAGATTCTACCGGAAAATTTTTGGTAAACAGATGTTCTATCTATTCCTCTGAGTGATTGTGTTATATATTGTTTTTATACTTATTACATTTAGGAGGTCTATGTTATGAACAAATCAAAAAGAATTATTGGTATTTTGTTGATTATCAGCGGCATATGTGGCATATTTTCAGGATCTGTCTCCGGCATTTTATTCGGTATCTGCTTGTTTGCTGGTGGAATATACCTTGTCGTGAAGCATCCCAAAGCGAATGATGCTGTTTCTGCCCCGCGACCAGCACGAAAAAATATTGATGCTTATCCCGCTGCGCTAAATAATGTTCCTCTCTATCCAATTGCGTTTGGCGGTGAATATGTCCGTCCTCTCCTTGTAAAGGATCTCAGAGCGTTTCCGCATGCAAATATAACTAAAACCACTCCATCAGACCGGTACTTTCGATTTATTTCTGTTGATATCGAAACAACCGGCTTGAATGCAACCTCTGACATCATCGAAGTTTCTGCGATTAAGTGGATTGGTGGCGAGCCTGCTGAAGTATTTACTACTTTGTGTAAAAGCGATTCACCAATTCCTGCCGACGCGTCAAAGATCAATCATATAACGGATGATATGATTGCTAATGCTCCATATTTTTATAATATTCTTCCATCTTTACAGGACTTCATTTCTGACTTTCCGCTCGTCGGCCACAATATAGACTTTGATTTGAAATTCTTGCAGCGCTATGGCCTTGATGTCTCCGATCGGCTTATTTTTGATACGCTTGATCTTGCTCACAAGAGCATCAAAAAAGACAATGGTGGGAATTATAGTGATTACCGTGTTGAGAATTATAAACTTGAAACGATCTGTCGATTCTTTGGAATTAACCTTCCTCGTTTTCATCGTTCTTTATACGATGCATATGCGACCGGACTTATATTTTTGTGCTTAATAGCTCGAATTGTTAATAAATAAAGTTGCACCGGTGCAACTTTAGGAGGTTTTGATATGAGTAAGAAATTAATAAATGAGACTGCTGCCGTTGTGTATGCAAGATATTCTGCCGGTCCGAAGCAGACGGATCAGTCCATCGAAGGACAGGTCCATGACTGCCAGGAGTATGCGAAGAAGCACGGTCTTACAATCGTAGAGTATTATATTGACCGACACATCTCCGGCAAGGAAGATTCTAACCGATCAGAATTCCAGCGGATGCTCAACGACTGCTGCAAGGGACAGTTCCGGTATGTGATCACTTGGAAGGTGGATCGCTTTGGCCGTAACCGTGAGGAGCTGGCTGTCAATAAAGCAAAGCTCAAAAGATGTGGTGTGCAACTTGTGTATGCGAAAGAGAGCATCCCGGACGGTCCGGAAGGTATCATCCTCGAATCCCTTCTTGAGGGACTTGCCGAGTATTACTCTGCCGATCTGTCGCAAAAAGTAAAGCGTGGTATGGCTGAGTCTGCGAAAAAGGGAAAGGTTCTCGGCTCTGCTTGCATTTACGGATTCCAGAAGTCGGCAGATGGATGCTATGAAATCAACGAGCCTGCTGCCTCCATCATCCGTGAAGTGTTCCAGCGATATTCGGATGGTGATAATGTTCCCAACATCGTCAAAGATCTCACTTCGCGTGGAATCACGACATATAAGAACAAGCCTTTTGATACTTCCACGATATACCGTGCGCTTCGCAACCGTAAGTATATCGGCGAATATACATTTGATAACGTCGTATATGAATCCGGCATCCCTCAGATTGTTGATAAGGAAATATTCGATCGCGTCCAGCAGAGACTTGCTGCTAATAGGAATAATGGCTTTAGGTGTGCTACACCTGTTCCGTTCTTATTTACTGGAAAGATTGTTTGTGGCGAGTGTGGATTTCCTTATAGTGGCGAGTCTGGCACCGGAAAATCCGGCGTTGTTCATCGATACTACAAGTGCCACGGTCGTAAATCTCGCAAATCAGTGTGCAATAGTCCTATTCTGCGCAAGGATTGGTTTGAGCAGTACATTTTGAGCAAAACCGTGTCTGACGTATTGAGTGATGATGTGATCGACTATCTCGTAAAAGAGATTCTTAAGGTTCAAGAGGAAGATCTCGTCTCTTCTGAGCTCTCTGCCTTAAGAAAAGAAAAGCGTGACGTTGAGAAATCGCTTTCTAATATTATGCGTGCGATCGAGGCCGGCATATTTAACGATACGACTGCTGAGCGCATGGAGCAGCTTGAACATCGCAGCAAGGAACTGTCTGTTGCAATTTCTAAGGTCGAGCTTAAGCGCATGCGTCTTACCCCAGACCATCTTTATTATTGGTTTTATGAATTCAAAAACGGAGATATCCATGACGAGACGTTCCAGAAACATCTCGTTGATGCGTTTATAAATAAGATTTTCATATATGAAGATAGGGTCGTCATCGCCTATAACTGTGCGAATAACAACCCTTGTTCCATCGACCTTGCCAAACTTTCTTCGTGTGTTCGACCTCGGTCGCATAAAGTGGACTAGACGGGAGTCGAACCCGTGTCCGAAGCACAATCCCCTGTCCTTCTA
>OBLI01001159.1_pt1 | contig 26503 bp, 37 predicted proteins | sample 1519701 | NCBI WGS metagenome assembly OBLI01 (sample SAMEA3663005, study PRJEB22513) | pig gut metagenome | biome: pig gut; feature: pig-associated habitat; material: faeces | place: France | collected 2012 | reverse complement strand
ATATCTATTTATTAGATTTGAATGATTTCAAAATGTTTTATTCGTTTGAATAAGGGGCTTTTATGAATAATTACATTTTAAAAGCGAATAATGTAATAGAAAATCTTTTTAACGAAAATGTATTTAATTCTTATGAAAATAAAGATTTTTACATTATTAGAATACGACAGGCTTCTTTTCTAATATTCAAAAATTTTGATTTTCCAGCACTTTTCTTAAAACGATTTGCGTTAAAAGACCTGTTAGAAAAATATTTTAAACATAATGAAAGCGTCGCTTTTATAAAACCTCTACCAAATGATATTTATAAAAGTGGAATTTATTACAATGATTATGTAATGTATTTATAAAATCTTTCCTTTCTAAAATCTTTGTGAAGCGTATTTAATGTTTAGCATTGAATACGCTTCTTTCGTTGCCAAATGCGTATTATGTTAGAAATCTTTCGTTGCCAAATAATATTATGTATAAAGATTTTTATGTGCTACTTATCAAAAGACGCCCTTGCCAAAATGCATTTATTTTTGATTTCACGGCGTTATTATTTTTCATAATATTATAATATTAAACAGGTTAAAAAAGGCGTTTGTAATCAAAATTAAATGTATTAGCAGCGGCGTTTTTTAATTGTTTATTCTATTAAATTTTTTCGTGTAGATTTGAATAATTTTCTCGTGGATTTTCCACTTGGTGCGGCGGCTTGTGATTATAAATTATGTTGGTATAAAAATACACGAGAAATTTTTCATTTTATGCTAAAAGATTTTTCCAAAAAAATTTCAAAATTTTCGCTGGGAAAGAAAACTCCATAGAGGTCAGTCCCTTCTACACTACATAAATAATCGCACTTCCTGATGCTTTTCAAAGTTTTTCTGTTAGCAACTACTCCCTCTATATATCAGTCCCTTATAATGCCCCCTTGTATTGACTAAAAGAGCCTAATATTCTATACTCCAAATAATCAAATTTACTTACAAACAATGCCCCAAGTACGAAAAATGAAAAGGGGCGTTTTAAAATAAATGGAGCGGAAAATGCCAAGAAGAGATTTCTATGATAATAGTGAGAACGATACACTGGCTGCATACCAGCGGGAAAAAAGACAGCTGAAAGACGGATATTTCCCTCGCAATGCAGTTATATTCCAAAAACTATGGCTCTTTGCTATGAAAAAGCCGATATATATTCCAGTGCGAGACAAGGTGCAATATAGGGGCTTAATGACCCGCCTATTTAAATGCCTTAAACCTATATTAAACGATAAGCGAATACGCTGGGCAAGGCAAAATCTCAAATGTTCGTTAGTGGAATACGGAGGGCGTCCCTGTTTGCGACTGGGCTATGACGAGACACTAATGGAGGTTAAGCGAGTATTGGCTGACCTATATAGAGAGCACGATATGGAAAGCACACTGAACCCTGCAAACCCCTATGAAGAATTGTCCCCGCTATACGAGCAGGACTTCATTCCCGACGCTAAACACGGAGAGGAACTGGAAAAGAAATCTAATGACCTGGCGGCAAAAGAACGCAGGGAATTCTACCGAGTGCTTGGAATAGTTAATGATGATGACTATAAAGACGCAGGGGAGGAGATGCTTATGCGTATGCAGGGCGAGACCCTATACAGCCCTATATTAGACGAGATAGATATTGACGCTATGGAGACCACTATACCAAAGGGCTATGCAGATGATATGCACGAGCAGGAAGCAGAGGCAAATAAAAAAACTCGTTAATAATAACGAGTTCTATTTACTATTTATCAGTTCGTGCTAATCAATGTTCTTTTTAACAATTAAGGCAATCAAAACTTATCAGTGCGAAGCATTATAACAAAAAATTTGCCCGTTGTCAATGATTTTCGTTATTAAATTTTTCTATGATGTTAATTAAAAAATTTAATAATTAAATTTGTTGATTTTTTAAAAGTCAATATTTTTAATTATTAAATTTAACTATGATGTTAATAGAAAAATACAATAATTAAAAATGTTGATTTTTCAAAAGTCAATAAATTTAATTATTGTATTTTTCTATTGTGATGATAGTTAAAATTTATTAGAAAAATATTAAAAATAACTTGCAAAAATTTTTTCTCGTGTATATAATTCATTTCAAAAATAAATAACGAATTATTTATATACGCAAGAAAATATAAATATATATATAAAAATATTTTCAAAAAATGCAAAAAATAATTTGACAATTGAAAAAATTTAATATATAATGTATATAAATAATAAAAAATGTATAATTAAAAAATTATACAAAATCGCTGGGAAATAACAGAGTTTATTAGTGTAAAAGCGATAGACGGCTTGGTTTTAGGTAATCGGGCTATGAAAGCGTAGTCAAGTAGTTTAACAGGCGAAAACGACGAGGCGAGTAAGCGGTTCCCCACTAATGCGATAACGGCTCTTTAACAATTTGGAAAAATAACTGACGCAACTGCCGAGAGGCGTCGCAATCAGTTATGGCGATAAGGTGCAAGTAGTCAGTCCAAAAAAGCAACAATGCCCCGAGTTCAAAAAATGAAAAGGGGCATTGTTATATAACTCAATCAACCTTATTTTAACATCTAACTATGAAATACACCACCCTGAATTATCTACCTGGTAAATGTAGGGTTTTATTCAGTCCCGAGAATGCTTTGGATAGGAAAGTCTGCTCGGTGATGTTAGAACTTTGCCTTGTTCGTCCGAGTGCTTTTAGCGACGAGGAAGTGGAGGCAATAATACCTAACAATCAGGTAGAGTATAACATAGCGAACTTGCAAAGTCAAGCACTCGCAACGATTAACTTTAAAAAATACTTATTTCCTACTACTAATAAAGAAAGGAGCCTGTAATGAAATATAGAATATTTGAGAACCGAATACTACTCATTCCGCAGTGCTGGTTTGACGACTTTATCATTAGAGTTGCGAACGAAGTAGCGGACTGCGAGATGGCAGACACTGATGGTAAATTAGTGTGCTATGTAGCAGTGAATAGCATAGAGGACTGGCATATTATAAATGCTGAAATCCAAAACTACATAATGGAGCACTTGGAGGAAATGTTTGAAATGATAGATATCTCCTATGAAAAATTTATGGAAATGCTGGAGGAGCCCGATGAAAAATAAAGACTATAATATAAACTTTGAGCGGGAATTGTTCTTTGCCCAGTATAATCCCAGTAGCAATAAATTCCGCCTCGTATTTAAGAATGCAGGAACACAGGCACTATTCCAAAATATCGTCCGTTCCCGCAAGTGGAAAGAACTCGCTACATACTGCAAAACGGACAGCATTCCGCAGAGTATATATCTACACATTAAGGGCTGTTGGCACTTAACGCATAGAGATAAGCCGAGCATAGAGGAGTTGAAAGAAATTATTGATATAGTGGAGAAAGTAATCTCTACTCGTGCTTATAAGAAAGGAGGCGATGATGAGTGAATATCATACAATCTCCTCTTGCGTTGAGCGGGACGGCATTGGCGAGGTGGAAATCACGCAACTAACTCCGAGCGATTTCCGTATGTTTATCAGGCAAACCGAGAAATCGGGAGCCGAGTGGGAGGTGATACGGGAGGCACTGCGAACCGAGTGGTCGTATCGCTTCTATCCCTTTAAACGCCAAGCGTTTTCAGTGGATTTCCGCATACGGAGGAATAAAAAGGGCTGCAAAGATAGTTTGCCGATACGAGCCCTCGCTAATGGACTATTCATAATAGAACTTATATTAAACAACTACAATGAAACGAAAGGACTAACCGATGAAAGCAAATAAATCACTCCGCATAATGCAGTTAGATTTCTCCTGTATGGTGGAGTATGTAGGGGCGATTTCCATAACGGAGAACAATGGCGGAGTAGGAAATCAATATCGCCTGACAATGAATAAAAATCAACTAACCGATGAGTTATTTTGGGACTGGCTGCAAGACCAGCAGGGCGTTAATTTGGACGGCTCCTATAACTCAAAGAGCGGTTATTACAACCGAGTAATCATTATATTCAGCATACGGGAGGATAGAAAAGGGAAAAGCACCGCCGCCTCTCGTGCAATCGCCTATGCTTTCCAGTATATTAGCGAGATGTATAATCTATTCATAAAGGAGTGTAGTGATGAGATATAACAGAACTGGCGAGGTAAATTGGACGCTGACCGCCGACTCTATCTGGGAAAGACGCCTATTAGACCTAATAGAGTGTTCTAATGCACTAAATATGCTTCTTTACGAGCGGAAAAGTAAAGACAGTATTACTGTGTATTGCGAGGACGGCGAATATATGGACGCCCTACTGGAAAAATTTGCCTCCGAGTTAATGGAGGAAGTAGATAATTTTAATAAACATTTTTCAAACCTACCATAATGGAGAACCACTATGAAATTTAGATATACAGGTAAAAACACCTTTGATATTGTTGCCGAGTGCAGTTGGGAGAACCTTATATTGGAACTCCTTGATATAAGCCTGACGGCACGGAACTACGACACCTATAAGTTCAATCATACAATGTCAGTTCGCTGCAATAGCGAGGACAATCACCATCAATTCGTGGATTTGTTAGAGGACTTCGCTGACGAACTCCAGCAGGAGGTTAAGGAATGGCGGGACTATCGCAATCATTATGCAGTTTGGGATAAGGAGGGCGAATTATGCGTATAGCGCACCCGAATATCTATGTAATACGAGCCGATAACTCGGAGGACGCCTCCCTGATAGATAGAATTTGGGGCACTAATATCGCCGAGTATTTTGACTTGGACTGCGATAATGGCACAGACCTTATTATAACTATGAAGCCCGAGCAGACCATAGAGGACTTTCTACGCTACTGGGGCGAACTTGTAGGGAGTAGTAAATTAGCGGACTTAACGGAACAAGTGGAAGCGTTAAATCACCCTAATAAATACATAATATATAGAGTGAGCCACCATCAAGCCCCTTGCTTCGGCACGAGGGAGCGATACGACTACACCGCTAAACATCATAGTTATTCCCTCAACTGCGAGGATATAGCGGAACACATACAGGAGATATTCCCTGATATCGTGGAGGGCGACTGGGTTATTCTTAACATTAACAATACGGACTATATACATAGATACGAGCAACAGCGAGGCACTAATGCCGAGTATGTTAAGAACAAACTCATACTGCAAGGCACAGCGGAGGGCAAGATATGCGAATAAAGAAAATCAATAATCACTATGAAATCAATGTGATAGACGACTGGGAGCGAGGACTATTAAAACTCTTAATGACTGACCAAGATATATTAGAGACTTCCTGGTTAGTGCAGAAAGCGGAGGACTGGTTTGTTTTACTGATACGAGACGCCGTCAATGCTGACCCTGTTAATATATTCCATAAGTTCGCCGAACGGCTGGAAAATTCCAGTAAATTCATTAAATTATGCACTATTCCAAGAATAGAGGAGCTCAACAATGAACGAGAATGATACCGATAACGAGGACTTTGAGATAGACGAGGAGAGCGAGGACTTTGAGAAAACCATAGATAACTACGAATATAACTATGGCAATCACGACGAGCCCGAACTCTTCCCCTATGCCGAGCCCTATTAAAAGAATGCCCTTTTGTCAATGTTTGACAAATTCCCATTCTTATTTTAGAGGAATGCCCTTTTGTCAAAACCTGACAAATTCCCATTCTTATTTTTTCAACCTACGAGGACTATACTATGAAAGTAATATCACTAAAAAACAAAAATGAACCTAATCCACCGAAAGCAGTGCGATTGATTAGCGAGAATAGATATGAGGAGAAATTCCTCTCCTCCCTGATACGCAACACGGAAGACTGGGACTGCTATCCGCATACGGAGAGCGGACTTATAGTTCGTTTTTACGAGGGCGATGACTATGGACGCCTGATTAAACTACTCTACAATAATGATATATATATTTGCCTGAAAGGAGCCGATAATGCACTCTAATTTAACTAAAATCGGTAAGAAGTTCCAGCAAGTTAAGTTATCTATTCCAACTGACTTGCATACGGATGTAGTGCGACACCTCTACAGTTCATTAGAGGGACGAGTGCCCTATGGTGCTTGGTCTCGCCTGATTACTAATCTACTGCGTATTTGGATTAAACAGCGGGACGGCGTAATTGATAAATTGCCCGATATTCCAGAGGAGGCGGACTATGCCACTGAATAACGAACAGCGGGAAGCCGTCCGCCTGATAAAGGAGTGGGAACTCGTCAATACTGACCGCTACTTTATATTAGATGGAGCGGCAGGTGTTGGCAAGACCTACACATTAAGCCAAAGCGGACTACCATTCACCTATACGGCTCCGACTAATAAAGCCGTTAAGGTTCTCGCAAGTAATGGAGTACCCTATCCGCAGACCATTCACCAATTACTGGGACTGAAAATGGAGCCCGATGGAGCGATTAGAAAGTTAAAGCAGAGAGGGCGACCGCCAAGCGGACAGGAAATCGTCGTAGTGGATGAGGCGAGTATGATTAGCAGTGAATTACTTGCCTACATAGAACGCCAAGCCCGAAAGGGCACTCGCTTCCTATTTCTCGGCGATAAATGCCAACTCCCGCCCGTTAATGAAGCCAACAGCCCTATATGGCGACTGCAATGTCCGCACTATACCTTAACGGAGCAAATGCGACAAAATGCTATCGCAAAGGAGAGCGGACTGGCGGACTATTTAAGCAATCTCCGTAAAGAGGTTAGTTGGTTGCCCGAACAGCCACTGCGGCGAGTATCTATGCCTACACAATTCCTGGACGCTGGGAAATGGCAAGAATTACTCAAAAGCCGAGCCGAGATATTCCGTTCGGGCGAGGCAAAGATTATCGCTTGGAGGAATGTTCGTGTTGCCGCCTATAATAAACTAATTAGAGGGGAGTTGTTCGGTAAGCAAAGCGACTATGCACTGGGCGATAGAGTATTATTAAAGGAACCTGCCTTTGACCCCTTTTCTAAATCTATGATAGCACCAACCGATACGGAGGGGAGCGTTATAGAGATAGATACTGCTATGCACCCGCTCGGCTTCCTGCTATATAAATTAACTATACAGGGCGACGGCGGAGAGTTATTCACTTTCTATCCTATTCACCCGAAAGGAGTTAATATCTATAAGCGAGAACTAAAAAACCTTGCCAATAGTGCGAAAACAACTCCTGCACTCTGGGGCGAATACTGGTCGCTACGGGAAAGCGTGAGCGAGGTCGCTTATGCCTACTCCATAACGGCACATAAATCGCAGGGAAGCACCTACACGAATGCCTACATAGACTGGTATGATATATGGCTGAACAGGAACCGAGTAGAGGCTGGGCGGTGCTTCTATGTTGCCGTTAGCAGGGCAAAGGAACGAGTATATTATGGAACTATCTAGGAGCCACTATGAAAATTTATAAAGACTATAAGAAGCGAGAAATCAAAATGAAGTGGGAGGGACGAGCCGACCGAGCCACTACCATAGTGCTCTGTAAGTTCTTCCCGCAGGAGTTCCGTGAGATATACAGGGGAGCGATATATCACAGCGATAACGACGACCCGAACTATACTAGGGCTCACTTTAAGAAAGACTTCTATACACTATACAATGCAATCAACAACTTAATTATACGATTAGGAGTTCGTAATGAAAATTGACACTATATTTAACGATATGGATAACTTCATACTGACCGCAGAGGACAGATATGACCGCCGAGTGCTGAAATACCTTGTAGATAACTGGGACTGCTATAAATACTGCTCGGGGCTCGGGTATCAGGTGCGAACATACTTCCATCTAATCGGAGGACACGCCGCCCTATGCTCCGACCTGCACGAGGCACAAATCGCTATGCGTAAGAATGCCCCAAGTACGAAAACTGAAAAGTCCCATTGTTAGAGGAGAGCACTATGAACGATAGAAACTACTGGAATTCAGCAGATATCAGCCTAGTGCAATTCTTACTGCTAATCATAGCAGCCGAAAACACTATATTTCTTTTAACTCTTTTATATTTCTTATTCTTTTAGGAGACCACTATGACTGAAATTGAAATCAGCGAACTACGAGAACTCGTAGCGAGAAAACTTTCCGCAGAGGAGAGTATAACTATTGAGGAGGCTCGGCAATGCATAGAGGCGTTGCGAACCGAACGAGCCCTTGCCGCCGCCAAGACGCCGAGACGCCGTGCTACTAAAAAAGTAGAGATAGACCCGAACGACCTGCTTAATCAAGTAGTAGGCGGGGAGGGCGTATGAGCCTACCGATTAAGTGCTCTGGCGGAGTGGAATATATGTATAGTTGCGTAATTAAGCCCTTTCACGGCAATAAGGAGGGCTTTCAAACATACGACCTATATTATTTTGCCCGACCAGAGGGCGAGGAGAACTGGAAAATAACGGAGCGGAAGTTGAAAAACAACACGCTTCCCTCGCTTCAACTATACGCCCGAGCAATCGGAGCGGAGATACATAATGAACTATTTAACATTTCACCTATGGGAGACATACTATGGAAATTTGGAAATCGCAGAGCGTAGAGGACTATAAAGAAGCCCTTAAAGCATACAAAGAAAAGACCTATACCGAGCCACGCATAGAGGCTATTATACGGGACGGCAGGAATTATGCTGTGAAAATAGAGGGACGGGAGGACTATATGACCTACACCCCAGCGGAGTTATATAGAAACTTCCCCTCGCAAACAGGAGGCAATTATGCGAATACTTGATAGCACTCGCCTCACGACCTTTCGCACTTGCCCCTATAAATACAAACTGCAATATGTAGATGAATGGCAACCCCGAGAGAAATCAATCCATCTCGTAGCTGGAGCCGCATTCGCAGCGGGAGTGGAGGCAACTCGTCGGGCGTATTTCGTGGAGGGAATACGAGACCGAGACCTGTGCTTATGTAAGGGAATTATCGCCCTATTGAATGAGTATGGAACAGCGGAGCCAGGTGATAGTCCAAAGACCGCTTGGCGTATGCTCGGAGCACTGGAATACTATTTCAACGCCTACCCGTTAGAGGCTGACGGCTGCATTCCGCTAACTATAAAAGGGCAAATTGGAATAGAGTATCAAATTGAATTACCTCTATCTATACAGGGGAAATATCATCTATTCAAGGGGCGGTGCGACGCAGTTGTCTCGTTCGCAGGAGGGAACTATATCATAGACGAGAAAACGACCTCTCGGCTCGGCTACTCTTGGGGAACGCAGTGGGATATGCGAAGTCAATTCACCGCTTACGCCTACCTAATGCAATACCTGCTGGATGTTAAGATAGACGGGATTATCGTGCGAGGCGTCTCCATACTGAAAAACGGCTATGATACGGCACAAGTTATAACTACTCGGAGCCAGTATGAACTCCAGCAATGGTATAGACGCCTATGCGAGGATATAGAGATGATGGAACGCTACGAGCAGACGGGCTACTACCCGCCGAACTTGGAGGGCGGCTGCACGGAATATAATGGCTGTCCGTTCCAGCGAGTATGTAAGAGCCCCGATGATAAGAAAGAGGCTTGGCTATCACTCTACTACGAGAAAGCGACGCCACTATTGGCTCAAAATTAGAACGCCCTTTTGTCAATGTTTGACAACGGGGCATTGTATATAAACCTAACTAAAAGAAAGGACTCTACTATGAATAATAAATTACAGGGCTTTAATGTCCTACTAATGGGTGCAGCAGGGAGCGGAAAGACCTACTCCATAGGCACACTCTGCGATACGGGCTTGGAGGTATTTTACCTTGCACTGGAAAATGGCTTGGAAAGCCTACTGGGCTACTACCGAGATAATGGTAAAGAGGTGCCGCCAAATCTACACTGGGCTCGGATTAAACCACCTGCTACGAGTTTTATGGATATGGCGGAAGTTGCTGGAAAGATAAACTCACTATCTTTTGAAGCACTCTGCAAAATGACCGACCCGAAGCGGAATAAATATTCTACTATGATAGATATATTTAAACTCCTGAATAACTTCAAGGATGACCGCACAGGGCAAGAATTCGGCGATGTCTCTACTTGGGGCAACGATAAGGTGCTGGTAATTGACGCCCTTACGGGAATAAACGAGGCTGCATTGAACCTTGTAGCAGGAGGTAAGCCAGTTAAGAATATGACGGACTGGGGAATAGCACAGAGCCAAATCATAAACCTTATTACTAAACTCTGTGATGATTGCCCTTGCCACTTCGTGCTACTATCGCACATAGAGCGGGAAACTGACCAGGTGCTGGGCGGAAGTAAGATAATGATTGCCACGCTCGGCAAAGCACTGGCTCCGAAAATTCCCGTGAAGTTCAGTGATGTTATACTCGCCTCCCGTAATGGTAATAAGTGGGTATGGGACACTGCGAACCCTACTGCGGACACGAAAACACGGAATTTAACTATATCTAATAATATCGCTCCCGATTTCCGCCTGATATATGACAAGTGGAAATCACGAGGCAATATTTAGTATAATTGAATATTTGTTGCCCTGTTAAAGGAGTGCAGGGCAATATCTTATTTTTCCACTCCTACTTATCTAAATTATATTTATTAACTTACATAAAGAAAGGACTTAATACTATGTTCAACCCTGACGAATTATTGACCTCCGTTTTTGAAGGTGCCAACTCAACCTCCGCCGCTCCAATTCCAGAGGGCGAATACAATGCTACTTGCAGCAAAGTAGAAATCCGCTCCTGGCAAAGCAAAACTGACCCGAATAAAGGCGGCTACATTCTTTCCACTACTTGGGAGATAAATGATGATATCAGTGAAAGCACTGGACGGGATAGAAATTCAGCCCGTTATGAGATTTTCCTTGATATCACGCCAGAGGGCAAGTTAGATATGGGTAGAGGTAAAAATACTCGTCTCGGCAAATTGCGTGAGGCAGTTGGCTTAAATCAACCTGGTCAATCATTCTCCTTTACTATGATAGAGGGGCAAAGTGCTAATATATATGTCGCTCACCGAATTAGCGGCGAGGATGTATATGCAGAGATTAAATCTGTCAGTTCCCTCTAATCAATAAACACTAATCATTAACTAACTAACGGCACAATGGGATTTTTCAAATTTTGACAAAGTCCCGTTGTGCTGTATGGAGTAATATATGAATATTCTTAAACTACCGATAAAAGATATACAAGTACTGGGTAATCGCCAACGCCAGGAATTTAATCAGGAGGCGATGGACGACCTGATGGATAGCATAAGGGATTTTGGGCTACTGCAACCAATCTCCGTGCGAATAAAAGCCGCTACGAACGAGAATGAAGCCGATAGATATATATTAGTAGCAGGAGAACGGCGACTGCGGAATATTACTCGGCTCTACGAGGAGGGCTACGAGATTAAATTCGGCGGGGAGATGTTAAAAGATGTCGTTCCCTGCGTTTGCGTCGGTGAAGTGGATTTGCTAACAGCCGAAGAGATGGAACTGGCGGAGAACTTCAAACGCCGAGACCTTACCTGGCAAGAACACGCCGCCGCTACGAAAAGACTACACGCACTGCGACAAGCACAAGCCAAAGAGCGGGGCGAGGAGCACACAATAACTGATACGGCGGAGGAGATAACAGGGGCTCGGACGGGCGGGAAGCGAGATAATATTCGCACCGAGATACTTGTAGCGGACTATTTGGACGACCCTGATGTTGCCAAAGCCAAGACCCCGAAACAAGCCCTGAATATTCTCAAAAAGAAAGAAATCATTAAACAAGCCCAGCAAGTAGCGGAGAACTACCAGCCGAAGCGGGAAAGCCTACATAGATTATATAAAGGTAATTGCCTGACGATTATGCGGGAATTGATAGATAGTGGCGAACGCTTCAGCACCATACTAACTGACCCGCCCTATGGAATTAACGCTCACCAGTTTGATGATAGTGCAGGGAATGCGATAGGGATGGAGCACCATTATAACGACAGCCCGAAACATTTCCGCCAACTAATGGAGCACTTCATTCCACTAACATACGAGATAACAGAGGAGAGGGCTCATATGTATCTGTTCTGCGATATAGAGCACTATCTATGGCTACGGGAGAAATGCCAGTCAGTGGGCTGGTACGTCCATAGAACTCCATTCGTATTCTATAAGATGGGAGCGGGGCGAGTTCCCTTACCTGATATCGGTGCAAAGCGTCAGTATGAACTAATACTCTATGCAATAAAGGGTAATAAACATACGAACGGAATTGCCCCTGATGTTATAGTAGGACGGCAAGACGCTAATACGCCGATATATCACGGAGCACAGAAAAATATAAGCGTCTATGAAAACCTACTGGCGAGAAGCACACGACCGCTTGATAAGGTGCTGGACTGCTTCTGCGGCTCGGGGACGATATTCCCTGCCGCCCAGTCGTATCAATGCCGAGCCACTGGTATAGAGATAAGCGAGGAATATCATAAAATCGCTATGAAGCGACTGAAAGAAGCCGACGAGCGACAATTAGAGGTTCCAAATTACAGTATATCTAATATAAAATAAACTAAAAGCAGAATGCCCTTTTGACGAAATATGAAAAAGGGCATTGTTTTATCAGGAGAATTGATTATGGCTACATTCATTCAGCCAATTGGAAACGCCCCTTGCGATATTATGCTAATAGGGGATGTGCCGAGTAAAAGAGACCTGGAAAATGGTTATGCCCTGTCGGGCTATTCGGCACTGGATTTTAGTAGAGCGATGTTGGAGGCGGGGCTACCGAGAAGTAAATGCTTTTGCACTTCCGCTCTTTCCACGAGACCGCTATCTGGTGATATAGAGGAATATATTGCCTTTAAGAAAAAAGATAAACGGGCGGACTATGTTATGTTTAAAGGGAAGTGGGTTAATTCGCTTATAGTGCAGAACTATAATCGCCTACTCACGGAGATATCATTATGTCAGCCAAAGGTTATCATAACGCTCGGGAATTTGCCGCTATGGCTTCTTACAGGGCACTGGGGGATAACTTCTTGGCGGGGCTCTATTCTATCGCCTGACTGCAAATTGGACTGCGTGGAACAGCCGATTATAATACCGACACATAGTCCGCAGATGTTAGTTAAACAATATAGCGTTCGCCCGTATGTTATTATGGATATTCGTAGGGCAAAGAAAGCACTGGAAAAACGCCCCGAACCGCCTAAATATAACTTCATAGTGCGACCCGACTATACTACTACATTGGAGTTCCTCTCCGAGTGTATGAACCACGAGAATATAGCAGTGGATATAGAGACCCGTATGGGGCACATTGCCTGTATAGGAGTAGCGTATGATAGGACTAATGCCTTATGTATTCCCCTGTTATCTGTTGAGCGTCCTACTGGCTACTGGGCGGAGCAGGAGGAGGCGACTATATTTATAGCGTTGCGGGAATTGCTAATAAGTAAGAATATCATAGGGCAAAATTTCCAGTTTGACGCCCAGTATATATTCAAGTATCTCGGCGTGGTACCTCGTCTTGCTTGGGACACTATGATAGCACAGCATACGATGGCGAGTAATCAGCCGAAGAGTTTAGATGTATTGAGTTCGCTATATTGCGATTATCACCAGTATTGGAAAGAGGAGGGGCGGGAATGGGACGCCTCTATACCAGAGGAGCAGTATTGGACTTATAACTGCAAGGACTGCGTTATAACATACGAGATTGCCGAGAAGCAGAAAGAGGCGGTGAAATCTATGGGACTGGAAAAAGTGAATAACTTCCAGCAACGCTTATGGTATCCTGTCCTGTATTCTATGCTGAAAGGGGTGCGAGTAGATAAATATCTGCACGGGAACTTTGATAATAGAATTGAACGAGCGATGGCGGAAAATCAAAACTATATCAATGAAGCCGTAGGGCACCCGCTGAATATTAGCAGCAGTCCGCAAATGAAGCATTTATTTTACGAGGACTTGGGAATGAAGCCAGTAGTGAATAAGAAATCGGGCACCATTTCCTGTAATGATGAAAGCCTACATTTATTAGCGGAGAAAGAGATACTGCTCCAGCCCCTCGTTAATCGTATATCGCTCCTGCGCTCCCTGAAAGTGTTTAAAAATACCTTTATCAATGCTCCGCTGGGTTATGATGGGCGTATGCGTTGCAGTTTTAAAATAACAGGGACGGAGACTTATCGCTTTGCCAGTAGTAAAGATGTGTTCGGTAGTGGAATGAACTTGCAGAATATTCCAAAGGGCGATAGCAATTTGCCGAATATTAGAAAATTATTCATACCTGACGAGGATAAGGAGTTCTTTGATATAGACCTCTCCAGTGCTGACCTGCGAGTTGTTGTATGGGAAGCGGACGAGCCCGAGTTTAAGGCAATGCTACGGGCGGGGGAAGACCCTTATACGATTATAGCGAGGGAGTTCTATCACGACCCCTCTATAACGAAAAAAGACCCTCGCCGCCAAAAGTTCAAATCTTTCGCACACGGAACGAACTATATGGGAACCGCTAAATCACTCGCACAGCGGCTCGGCTTATCGGTAAGGGAGGCGGAGACGACGCAGCAATGGTATTTTGGACGCTTCCCTCGTATTAAGCAGTGGCAAGATAGAGTTCGCCATCAGGTGAGTTCAAAGCGTATGGTGGAGAATGTGTTCGGCTATCGTTGCTACTTCTTTGACCGAATAGAGGGCAATGTGTTTAATCAGGCGGCTGCTTGGATACCGCAGAGCACGGTTGCCTGTATTATCAATAGAGCCTATCTAAATATATTCCATAATTTGCCAGAGGTTGAGATATTGTTGCAGGTGCACGACAGCCTCGCAGGGCAATATGATATAGATAGAGCCGAGTATTTTCGGGAGCAGATAATCAAATATGCGACAATAACTTTGCCCTACGATGACCCGATGGCTATTCCAGTAGGTATTAAGACCAGTGCCGAGAGTTGGGGAGGTTGCGAATAATGTTAGTGAATACAGATATACAACTTGCCCTCGCTCAACTGGGAATTATCACTGCTATTGATAAACAATTGAAAGAAGCACTGCAATATGTCGGCGGGAAGCGTATGGTCTATAATGCTCGGCAAGTGGCGGAAATGCTTCGCTATATGCAGGAGGCGGACGAACATCTGCTTAAAATACTGCGAGGCGAGGTTAATGGTGAGTTATATGTAGTAGAAAGAGGTAAGCGATTAAGCGTGGAGGAGGCTTATGAAAAATACATTAAACACTAAAGAAGCCTATGCCCTGATACTCAATCTAGCGGATATCTACTCCGTGCAGCACGGGGAACTTATTCCACTGCTCGGGCAATATATAGATACTCCAATAATAGAGGACGCCGTGCAGAAACGACTGCTATACCTAGCGGAGTTCGCACATGACCTCATACTGGATAATATCGCTATCGCAGAGGGGACTTATGAAGCCCTCTATATTCCAATGCCAGGCGATATTAAGAGAAAACTAATGCAGAAGCGCCTGAAGAATAGGCAAAAACGCAAACAGCGGAAATAAACCAGCCCCCTAATGATAGAATGGGACTTTGTCAGGTTTTGACAAAGGGGCGTTCTAGTCGTTAGGGGGTTTTTTCTGCTCCAAGTCCTGCATACATAGACTATATTCGGCGGAGCGGCGATTAACTAATCCCTGTAATTGCTTCCCTCCTGCATAAGTCCATTTAGGTAGTTCCTTACAAGCCGCCTCCCAGTTCCCCGCTCGGAGATATTTACTGGCGGTCGTTTTCCCACAGGCTATTCGCTCCCCGATGTTATAACTAGCGGAAGTAAAGGCGGCTATAACGGAGTTAGGTGGATTAGGAGCGGAGCATTGACGAACTCGCTCTATTAGCGTCCTAACTTCGCTATTCAGCCGCTCCTCGCACTGCTCCAGTGTCTTCGGGCTCTTGGCAAAGTCGCCTGTTTGCCCGTAGCAAATAGTAGGAATGCCGATAGGGTCTTTATAGGGCTTTAATCGTAGTCCCTCCCACTGCATAATAATCGCCGTAGCGGAGGCGACAACTGCCGCCCCGATTACACCTGCTTTCTTATTTTTCAGTCTTTTCATTATTTACACGCTCTCGCATAAATTGTATGTGCTTCTCCTCCTTACGCTTATCTGCTTTCCAGTTAAAGTAGGTATTCACTAACAATGTTCCAATAACGCCTATCAGTGCAATTACAGTATTCATATAATCAGTGCTAATGCTATCTATAAATGTTAAGCCAGAGGTAGCGTAAGAAGCATACTCTGTATTTTTCGGTGTTAGTTCCATAATAGAATGCCCCAAGTACGAATTATGAAAAAGGGCGTTTTAGCGTTTTTTCTTACCGCCGCCCTTACATTTTCTTTTTCCACAACAAGCCATTAGTAATATGCTCCTTTTTGAATGATTTCTTTGCGTTCTGCAGTTATATATTTTGCACTTACAAAATAGTCCAAAGCCTCTCTTGCGAGGGAGGAGTCTAAATGGACTTCGCCGAACTCCTCCATTAGTTCCCAGTAGTCGTTAAGGATTTCGTCAGCGGGAGTTTCCGCCGTACCCGCACGGGCTTTTTTCAGTTTAATTCGCTCCTCTACTGTGAAGAGGGTTTTGAACTCAAAAAGTGTTAGTTCAGTATGATAGCGAGGCTCCTCTCCCTCGTGCCAAGCGCCGCCCCAATAGTGCCAACCATCTTGCACTTCCGCAGGGCAAGGCTCAAATAGTTTAGCAATATCAGGGTGATGTGCTATATTAGGGGGAATGGAAGTCGTATCTGTCGCAATATTTGCTACATTTCTCGTCCATCTGTTAGTTGTTTCAGTCATTATATACTCCTTGAATAAAATTAAAAATTGATTATACTATATTACCACTCTATGATTACTAGTCCAGCGCCGCCAGAGCCGCCAGTGCCGATAGAACCACTTTTTGCTCCGTCGCCTCCTCTACCTCCACCGCCACCATAACCTCCTGCTGCACCATTACTGCCATTACCACTTGCACTAGTAAGACCAGTATTGCCGCCTCCTCCGCCTCCTCCTCCAGCTCCACCAACTCCTGCTGTATTTCCTGCTCCTGGACGACTGCCGCTAACAGCCCAAGAAGCGCCTCCATCGCCGCCTTTTCCGCCTCCGCCTCCATAACCTCCCGCTCCACCGATACCTCCATTTGCTGCTGGACGAGCAGAAGAAGGAGAATTAGGGACGCCGTATCCATCCCCACCTGCGCCTCCGCAGCCACCTCCGCCGCCAAAGCCTCCATATCCTGCATTTCCTCCAGCAGTTGCATTTGAACTTGCAGTAGCACTTTTTCCGCGAGTTCCAGCGGCACCCCCACTAAACATAACTCGTGCTCCCCCTCCCCCATAATTTCCAGGTGAGCCCCAAGCCCCTAAATTCTCTGTTATTTCCGCTGAAAGTTTATCATAGTAAGGGCTGGAAGTTTTCTTTATGCCCGTTGATGAGAACATACCGCCTCCTGTTAAATCGGAAGTTGGCGACTTAAATCCAGCTCCTGCACCGACGGAATTTCCAAGCATACCGCCGCCGCCTGAACTTACACTGGGACTATGCAAACCGCCGCCGCCGTAGTTTCCATTTCCACCTTTCCCTAACTCGGAGCCTCCGCCTCCACCGCCTCTAGCGCCGCCATCCCCTCCAGCCCCTGTAAAGAGAATAGTAGGAGTTCCCGTGTGAGTAAAATTGCCGCCAGTTCCTCCATTAGCGCCTGAATTTCCCGCAGTAGCAGTCAATACGCCGCCAAAAGAGGTCAAGCCGCTTGAAATGCTAACGGCGTAATTACTTCCAGGCGTCGTAGATATTTTAGCCATTATGAAACCTCCACCGCCGCCGCCTTTTTGCTGATTACCGCTTATACTCGCGCCGTTGCCTCCCGCCCCTCCAGGAGCGATACATCTCACATAAATTTCATTTACGCCGTCAGGGCAAGTCCAAGTTCCGCTACTTGTAAATACCCGAGATTGATTTTTCACTCCAAAATAGCCAACAGGCAAAAATCCATAAGTCCAACTATAAGAGCGTCCGTTTATAGGACTGGTGCCCGAGCCGCCCGTGCGAGTTTTAGGCGGGTATATTTGAAATAACTCCGTCCAGCCCCTTTCCTCTGGCGTTAGTTGTATTAAATTAAATTTGCTTTCATTTGTTTTATTATAGTGTGCCTGATTTTTCACTATAAACGCTTTCCAGGTCTCTGTTTGTTTAATCATTGCTCTAATCCTTTTACCTTTATAGTTGTTTTTCCTCCTGTATCACTATTATACGCCCTACTCCAATTAGTAATTTTAACTACTAATTTAACTGCACCCTCTGCTAGGGGTTCCTGTTCGTAATGAAGTCCATCACCATTGCATAGTGTATATTCTTTATTATTAAGTACCGCTTCACTACTATTATACTGAATAACACTAACGCCAATAGTAGTAGCAGGAAGTGTCAATTGCGGAGTGTCAGTTCGCACTATGCTAAATGTTAAAGGGCTCGTAGAAAGTCCAGTTTTAATAAAAATCAGTTCATTAGCAGGGGCAAAGAAAGCGTTAGGCAATTCATATTTTCCGCCGCCATCAATAGACATAGGAGTATAAGATTTATTATCCAGTTTTACGCCTTTATCTATAAAGTGGTCTATACCGCCTTTTTGTAGGTATAATCTACTCACTGTAATACTCCTCTGACTTGTATAGTTATTTTAGGCGCTGCACTCTGTTCGCTATCAATAAAAGCACTAACATATACTCTATCACCGCCCTCCAATACAAATCTATCTATTCGCAGGGCGTCTGACGCAGTTAGCGGATAACGATAGCACTCCATTCCAGGCATATATTCGTCCATACTACCCTCCTTATTAGTCCATAGTGAGACGCCAACTGGGGATGTATTAGTTGCCTCCGCCCATATACGAATATCTACTATAACAGCCCTACCAACTGGTGCCGTATATACTAGTTCCGTGTAGGGTGTAGAAGCCGCCGTGCAGGTGATTTCCTTAAATATTGTAAAGGTCTCGCTCATATAATACTCCTATATACTCATATATTTAGATAAGAATAAACTACCTCCGCCGCTGCCTCCGCCGCCTCCGCCCAGCCCTCTAAAATAGATAGAGGAGCCGCTCAATATAATTCCTACTGCTTGACCGCCCTTATTTTCAGTGGTGATTTGATTTGCTTTATTCGGGCTCGTGTAGGCGGTGCGAGTTGTTTCAGTAATTTCACCGATAACGGCAACTTTGCTGTTAAGTCCTGCAAGTAATACCTCCGCCATATCGCCCTGCTGATAGTCGTTTAAAACAAACCCTACAACCAGCGCCAGTGGATTAGCAGTCGTAGGCATAATAACATCATTAGTTGCTATATATACGAAGTCCCCTGCATTGAGTTCTGCTCCTGCTGTTATTTGTAGTAGTATTTCCGTCGGACTGGGAGGGGCGAGTGGTATCATACCTATATCTATTTGCCCAGCACCATTCAGTAGAACACCTTTCCCTGCATTTTCTACTCCGCCTGTTGCTGTGTGCCCACTAACCTTAACGCCGTCTTGGAGTGCGATATTTTTAGCCTGTAAATCACTATCTACTATAACTCCTTTATCCGCTGAAAGAACTAACTTATCATTAGAAAATAGCGATAACTGCTCATCATTGCGTATGGACTTCACCTGAACTAGACTATTATGCCCCATATTCAGGTCTGCTTCCATAGCCGCCTGACCATCTCTATATATAGCAGTAGATAGTGCGTCGCTTATATCATCAATAGTTGTATTAAAGTCATCACTCTTTATCAGTGTCCCTGCTCGGACTGGATTTTCAGGGCTGGGCGGATTATGATTGCCATTCCCGTCTAGTGGCATAATTATCTCCTTTGTCTAACAATGGACTTTTTCATTTTTTGTACTTGGGGCATTCTTTCGTATAACGGGGGCTCGTTCCAGCACCTATATTTTAATATCATTATATTATTCCTCCTCCTCTTTGTCAAGCGTTCGCAGTCCGCCCTCTATGCCAGTAGTCGTTCCCAGCATATAAGCGAGTAATCTGTCCGCTAATCGCCGTCTATTACCTACGGCTCCAACTACTTCCGCCCAGCGTTCCGCTATCTTATTCGGGTCGCTTAATATTTTTTGCCCTGCTTTACCTGTTGCCTCTACATCATCGGCTCGGAACCGCTTCATAGCATTACTTATTGCATTAGATAGCGAGGGCGATTGTGTAGCGGCGGAGCGTAGAGAAGCGTCATTAGCGTCATTTATTATGTTCTTGGAGTCCCGTGCCAGGTCATTTGTAAAGGAAGTATTAGCCGCTATATTATTCAGTGATTTAGCGATAGATTGCCCTGCATTAGGATTATTAGTCGCCTCCTGTATAAGCGCTAACAAGTTCATTGTATTAGTGAAGCCCTCATTAGAGCCGTTCGCCGTATTGAAGCCCAGCGTCTTGGAAAATTTCCTTAATTGATTAAGGTCTAACTGCTTACCGAGTTGTATTTGCCCCAGTGCCGAGTTCAGGTGTTGCGCCCATAGTGCTCTCGTGATATCTGTTGCGAATGCAGGGTCTTTATCTCGCAGTTTCTTAATAAAGCCTCGCATTTCCTCTGGAGTAATTTTCCCGTTCTGTATTCGCTGATAGAAGTTCTTAATCGGGGAATAGTCCGCTACGCCCTGCTGCAAACCGCCCTCCGTCCATTTCTGTTCCTCTATTTTATTCTTATACCATTGCCGAGTTTCGGTGGCAAGTCGGTTCGGGTTGAAGCCCTCATCTTGCACTACATTACCGCCCTTATAGATATTATTCTCAAACTCCATTATAAGTTTCTTTATTAGCGATTTGGAGAAGCCGTCAGTTATTCGGGCGGTCTGTGTCTTGCCATTAACATCTACATAACTAATTCCCTCTTTATCATCGTTCAGGTCTTTAAAGAACAATTGCCGACTATCCTCGTAGTCCCTTATGCGTTGTATCGGTACCCCTCTCGTCATCGTAGATTGCCCTCCATAGCGTCCCTCCCATAGTGCTTGGTAGGCGTCCAGCAAGTGTCGGGCGTTGCGAGAACTGATTATCTCGGGGCGGTTCTGTATAACATCCATCATAAAGGCGTTTAACTGGTAGGGGAGTTTTTGCGCCGTAGTCATAGCGTCAGGGTCGCCTCCCGCCGCCCGTATAGAGTTATTTGTTTGTCGCTCGTAGGCGGGTGATATCTGCAACTCCATATCATCTATAAACTCGCCATATTTCTTGCTATAAGCCGCCTTATCGGCATAGTGCATTGCGTCCAGTTCTTTCTGTAATCTATCGCCGAGCACTTTCATCTCGTCCTTATTTAAATAATATTTATAGTTCTTCTGTCCGCTATATTGCTCGGGGAATATATCTGCATTATTCACCAAGTTATCTATATCCGCCTTAATCTTTTGCTGTGCCAGGCTGTTCTCCATATAACCTAGTCCATTCGGTGCGTTGTTTTGCCAGGTCATATTCAGGTAGTCCGTATAATTTCTTACCGCTTCGTCAGCTCCCGCTCCCGCTCTATAACTAACGAAAGAGGGGTCATCGGCGTAGTATTGCAGTCGCCCCGCCAAGTCGGCGGTCATATTATTCCCTATATTAGTAATCGCTCCCGAGTTCTCATAGTGCGGGGCAAAGTTATCTTGCCAGTATTTCGTATTTCCCAGCATTCTTTTCGCAGCGAAAGGTGCAAGAGCTCCGCCCAGTATTCCGCCCAGTGCTCCTGCTCCATACTCGCCATTATCCGCCTGTTCGCCTAGCACAGTCCCAGCCAAAGAACCGCCAGAGGACAAAACATAATTGAGTGCCGTCTTTTTCTGCTCTTTTAGATTATTCGTTAGTAGATTTTTAACGCCCTCTTGTGCCGCCTTATTAACTCTATCGGCGATTTCCGTAGCCTCTTGTAGTTGTTTGCCCTTGTTTATTATGTCCGCCTGTGGTGCTCCGCTTTGCCGCAGTGCTTGATACTCCGCCTCTAATATTGCTTTCTGTTGCTCGGCGTGTTTGGCGTTGCTCTGTATGTCCTTAATGCGTTTATTCATCGGGGCGTTTGATACATACTCCGCCGCTTTTTCCAGTTTTTTTCCGAGAGTAGAGGTTCGTTCCGCCGCCTGTAATGCTTTACCTGCTTTTGATAGTCCTCTTATTGCACCTACACCGCCCCCTGCTATATCGGTAAGCATATCGCCCAGCATTGAGCCCGTAGTGCCTCTTTTGTGCCCTAACTCCGCTCCCTTATTATAGTCTCGGAGCCATTTTGGAGTATCTTCTCCGCCCCGATAGTAGAGATTTCCCGCCAGTCCTGCAAGAGCAGGAGCCAAGTCCGCCACGAGTTTCGCCTGACCGACTCCTGGAATGAAGTAGGCTGCATTATTGAGTATATGCCCGACGCCTCGCCCGATTTTTTCGGCTGTCTCGTTGCCGCCTGTCGCCCATTTAGCAAAATCGCCTATCTTGCCTATCATTTCCCCCTCTAATTCCTGCAACTTCCCAGCCCACGCTCCGAGATTATCCATCTCCTTATAACTTTCTAGTGCTTTCTTCTCGGCGAGTGCTGGATTATATTTCGGCTCTGGTGGAGTAGCGGGTGCTGGTGGAGTAGTGGAAGCAGGTGCTGGTGCAGTAGTTTTCTCAACAATGGGACTTTTCACATTTTGTACTTGGGGCATTGTTGGAGCAGTGAATGCGGCGTCGCCGAAGTGTTTTCTCAACTTCGCTTTGAGTTTTTTCCGCTCGGCTGGATTATTCAGCATTTCGTCCGTTATTCCGCCTACCAGTTGCCCGTTCGCTAATCGTATAATGTGCGTAGTAGTCGCTAACCGATAGCCCCTGCGATAGTCCCGCAGTGCTGGTTCTACTTTCGCCCAGCTGGTATTCATTTTATTCCCGTGTTTGCCGTCATACATTCCTCGTCCTGGCGTGTAGGGATTTTCCAGTGCCGCCCATTGCGAGGCAAGATATCTCCCAGCATTTTTCAGGTATTTCTCCGCCTCTATATCACTTTTCGCCGAGCGGTAGTTCCGCATAGCGTCGCTTTGGTCTAATAACCAGTGGAAAAAGTCCTGTTGCTGGACTGCGTTAAACAATTCCCGCCCTGACAATTTCCGTCCAGCCTTGTAGCGTTTCAGTGTGTCCTTTATTCCCTGAAACGCACCAGCCGCCCCGAATTGCTTCCCTTGCAGTGCCATTACCTCGTCTAATGATAGTTGCGTTATTGGAGTGCCGCTATAAGGGCGTCCGTAGGCACTAGTATTAACTATATCATAGCCGTTGCCCGTTCTACTCTCCCCGCCCATAATAACATCCATTAGTGGAATTGTGTTAATCATTTCTCGCTCCTAGTCTGGAATATCTGCTATATTGATAATATTAGCGCCTCCCGCTATATAACTACCGAGTTGCCCTATAACTTTCTGCACTGCTTCTTGCCCCTGCTGCGGCGTCATTTGCCCTCTCGCAACTTCCTCCTTAATCTCCGCTATACGATTATCCAGCATTTGACGGAACTCTGGCTCGGCGCCATAGACATTCTGCATTGCTGTATAGTAGTCGTCATACTGGTAGGGGTTCAGCATAGCGATTTGATTAGTGATTGTGTCTCGGCTTCCCTGCAAGGCTCTTTCGGCGAGTTCGGTTTGTCTATCTAAACTATTTAGTATTTCGCCGAAGCCCATTCCGTAAGCACCATAAGCCGCCTGAACGATACGGGCTGCGTCCTCGTTAGTTTGCACCCCTGATTGTCTTGCGAGTTCCTCTAATGTAGATTGAGCCAACTGCTTACTGGTCTCGTTCCTCGTTCTAATATAGTCCATTACCGCAGGGTTCTTGCTAACTATGGATTTGATATTATTCACCATATCTTGCCATTTCGCCTCTATTTGCGACTGGTCTTTGAGGTTTGGATATCTCGTTAGGAAATCGTTCAGTATTTGTCTCGTTCGCTGAACATTTTCCAGGTTTTTCTCGTTGTCCTGGAATTGCTTCATAGTAGGACTGAACATTTTTTGATACTGCGGCATTCCTACTGGCTTACCTTTTGGCACTACGCCGAATAATGCATTTGCCCCTGCTAGTCGTTTATTCTCCATTGCCTGTATTTGATTAGCGGTTCTCATATCTATAAGTGCTTCTCGTCCGCTTTGTTTTTGATTTTCCAGTTCGGCTCTCTTACTGAATAAATAGTCCGTATCCTCTCTACTATCTTGGCGTTGTTTAGCAGCCTCGTTCTCCGCCATCGCTCTTTGTATCTTATCGGCGAGTTGCTTGTTAATGAACTGCTGGGCGTAGGGATTATTTTCCAGTCCTTGTCGCTGATACTGCTCTATAAGTGCATAGCCTCTATTAGCGTTAGCGATATCCTCCGCCGAGCCCTCTTTAAATATCGGGTTCATCTGTTTATCTAATTCCGTAGTTAGATAGTCGCCCTGATATCTTGCAGCGGCATTTCGGGCTTCGGCGTCCTTTCTTTTGGCGTCCGCTATCTCGTCCATATTTTTCATAGCCATCGCCATATATATTCCCTGTAATAAGCCTTGCCCTATTCTAACATTACGGGAGGCGATTGGAGTATTCCTAACGCTTTCACCAATTTTCGCTATCATAGCGTTATTCAGTGCCATTCTCTGTTGTTTGGCTTGTAGGTCGGCAAGGAAAGCGGGGTCAGTTCCTGCTAATACTTCCTGTCCTTGTCCTGGTGTGCTGAAAAAATTCGTATTCATAAATGCCCCTTTTCAAATTCTGTCAAAGTCCCATTCTGTTAGCCGAACAATTTACCTAAACCGCCCAAACCGAACAGAGTACCTGCTCCTATTAAATCACCAAAGAAATTATTCCTTGATTGTTGAGCCGCCTGTTGTTGCGCCGCTCCATTCGCTGCTGCACCGCCCAGTCCGCCGTATAGTCCAGTTGCCGCTCCTATGTAATCTCCTGGTGCAACATTACCTGCTGTCTGCTGATGTGAGAATGTTGGCATAGTCGGCGCCGTTAGTTGCATTAAAGCCATCAACTCGTTCAACTGCTGCTGACGGGTTTCCAGTGCTTTTTGTTGAGCCCGTTGTTGGTTAGCTGAATATGCGCCCATTAGTCCTATTGCAGAGTTATTCAGTGCGGCGTTCTGCTGAACATCTAAACTATAAACATTATTCAGGTTGTCCCCCGCTGCGTCTCTATATTTTGCCGCCAGGTCGTAGTTATTAGCGTATTGCTTATAGGTCTGCATATCTCTATCAAACTGGTTCTGTATTGCCTGTTCGCCTAGTGTTATTGCATTATTGTAGGCGGATTGATATGCGTCATTTTTCGCTCTATGATAGATATCCCACTCCGAGCCATACGCATTGGAGCCCTGTGTTATTCCCTGATTTGCTAACTTAACTGCTAGGTCGTCCGCCTGTTTAGCATAGGTCGGGTTCAGTCGGCTTTCCTGGTAGTCCATAAGGGCGTCTTGTATCTGCTTCCTATACGCCCAGTCGCTTTTCGGCATTCCACTCGCCATTGCTTTCTTGTATTGTTCGGCGGCTGTATTATATACATCGTTTGCCCGATTAACGAAGTCTTTCGCACTACTAAAAGCACCAGAGAGGTCTGTTTTATTCAATTCTCGCATTACCTCCGAGAAAGTTCGCAAACGGGTCGCCTCGCTCTTTTCAGGCTGATACGAGGAATTAAATACCTTTTTCGCATAGTCCGCCAGTGCGTTCGTTAATTGCTGTTTGGCGGCGTTCTGCTGGTTCAGTAAATATTGCTGGTGCGGGTCTAATTTTATAACGGAGGTCATAGTCCCTGCGGTCGTGCCATTATTTACTGGCTTTTTGTTGGCGTCCGTTGTATAAGTAGGCGTAGGAGCAGGTGCTGGAGCGGGTGCTGGAGCGGCATAACTAGGATTATCATAGAGATAATACCAATTCTCGGGCTTATAGTAGCCTACTAGATATTTCCCGCCAGAGGCGTTCGCCGCCGCCAGTGCCGCCGAGTAGGGGTCGGAGGAGGAGTTCATAGTCCCGCCCCATCTATGATTATTTCTGCCATTATATACTGAATAATCATAAATATTCCCTAGTTGATAATTACGAGTTTCAGGTCTCCACGACATCAAAGTCCCGTTATAGTTGCGCTTCATTAACTCGTTAATTCCCTCGTTAGCGATACTATTCTTTGATGGATTATAACCTCCTGGCGTTCCAGTAGGTCTAGTAGGGCTAGTGCTACGACCGTATGGATTTTCAGGGGAACCAGGCACATACTCCGTAACGGCGCTTAAATCACCACCTTTAACTGAATTTCCCATAGTGTCCTCCTATTTCTTCTCTTGTTCCAGTGTCGGGTCTTTGAATTGTCTAACAGTACCTATACCAATCTCGCCGTTCGGCTGCTGGAATTCTCGCACTGCTTGTTGGTGAGCGGCTTTCTGCATTTGATAGTTATGATTATAAGCGTCCAGTGCTGACATCTCACCCTCGCCTGGCGGTTTATATTGGTCTCGTGCTATCTGTGCTAGTGTGCCATTATTCATCATATTCATAGCTACCCGAGCCGCCTCTGGGTCGCTTCCTAGAAACTT
>OBLI01001158.1_pt1 | contig 26516 bp, 16 predicted proteins | sample 1519701 | NCBI WGS metagenome assembly OBLI01 (sample SAMEA3663005, study PRJEB22513) | pig gut metagenome | biome: pig gut; feature: pig-associated habitat; material: faeces | place: France | collected 2012 | reverse complement strand
GGGGGATGGGAAAAAGGAGATGCTACGTAAAAAAACTCACGTAGTACGTAAAAAAACTCACGTCGTTCGTAAATTTTTTTACGTAGCATCTATTTTCGGCGGTGCGGCGGGCCGTAAAAACAGGCCGCCGTGGGAACTTTCTTCCACGCCGTGGGAACTTTCTTCCACGGCGGGGGATTTTTCTTCCACGGCATCCCGTCGGAGGCAACGCCTTCAATGCGTTTACCGAGCACCCGTCTTTTCTAGGGGCGCTCATACAAGTTTACCGGACACCAATAGATTTTTATCCACCCTCCCTCTGCCCAGCGCACGACGGAGGGTGTTTTTTTGCGTCCCGCCCTGCAAAAGCTCTTTTCGGCGCTCAAAATTGCCTGCAGAACGATGCGTGCCAGGAAGCCCTTCATTCACAATGGACACACCGTGCAGCCGGGCACAATGGGGGCACGTGGCCATGCGGCCGCGCAGGCTACCCGCACCACCAGCGCACTTTTTCGCGCCACAAGCCGCCGGCCCTGCACACGAAAGCATATCCTAACTGAGGTAAAAGAGGTAAATTTCGCATATAATCCTTACCTTTGCAGGCAGTTCGTGCCAGCCCACCCGCCGGCATGACATGCCACAAGGCCGCCCAGTAGCGGCAATTTGAAACAAAACTAACTGACAAGCAAGATATGCTGACAATCAAACAAATTACGGACGATAAGGAAGGCGTTATTCGCGGCCTTGAGAAAAAGCACTTTCAGGGTGCACGCGAAGCCGTGGAACAGGTGATTGCCTTCGACAACAAGCGCAAGGCGGCACAGGCCGAACTCGATGCGCTCAACCAACAGGTAAAACTCCTCTCGAAAAGCATTGGCTCACTCATGAAGGAGGGCAAAAAGGACGAAGCCGAACAGGCCAAGCAGCAGGTGGCTGACATCAAGCAGCAGAGCAAGGCCCTGGAGGACGCCATGAAGCAGGCCGACGACGACAAGCGCCAGGTGCTCTACACCATACCCAACGTGCCCTACGACCTCGTGCCCGAGGGACGCACCGCCGAGGACAACCTGGTGGTGAAGACGGGCGGACACGACACTGTGCTCCCCGAAAACGCCCTGCCGCACTGGGAACTGGCCAAGAAATACAACCTGATTGACTTTGACCTGGGCGTGAAGATTTCGGGCGCAGGCTTCCCCGTCTACATCGGTGCCGGTGCACGTCTGCAACGCGCCCTGATCAACTTCTTCCTCGACGAGGCACGCAAGGCCGGCTACACCGAAATCATGCCGCCCACCGTGGTGAACCAGGCTTCGGGATACGGCACGGGCCAGTTGCCCGACAAAGAAGGCCAAATGTATCACTGCGAACTGGACGACCTCTACCTCATCCCCACGGCTGAGGTGCCCGTGACCAACATTTACCGCGACGTGATATTGCGCGAGGACGAACTGCCCATCAAGAACTGCGCCTACACGCAATGCTTCCGCCGCGAGGCTGGCAGCTACGGCAAGGACGTGCGCGGCCTGAACCGCCTGCACGAATTCTCGAAAATCGAAATCGTGCGCATCGACAAGCCCGAGCACTCGGCACAGTCGCACCAGGAAATGCTGGAACACGTAGAAGGCCTGCTGCAAAAACTCGAACTGCCCTACCGCATACTGCGCCTCTGTGGCGGCGACATGAGTTTCACGGCTGCCATCTGCTACGACTTCGAGGTGTACAGCGAGGCGCAGAAGCGCTGGCTTGAAGTGAGCTCGGTGTCGAACTTCGACACGTACCAGGCCAACCGTCTGCAATGCCGCTACCGCGACGCCAACAAGAAAATCCAGTTCTGCCACACACTCAACGGTTCGGCTCTCGCCCTGCCGCGCATCGTGGCAGCCCTGCTGGAGGACTTCCAGACGCCCGAGGGCATACGCATCCCCAAAGCGCTGCAACCCTACATGGGCTGCGACATGATTAAGTAAACGAACCCACCCTGTTTCAACCCATCTAAGCAGTACACACACACTACTTGAAGGAGCCACGTGGGGCAAGCTGGCACTGCCCACGCTTGTCGTGCGTGGCTCCTTGGTTAGGGTGGCGCTCCATTTTCTGCTACTTACCCCTATGCGCGTACTCTCCATAGATTACGGCAAAAAGCGCACGGGCCTGGCCGTGACCGACCCGGCGCAAATCATTGCCAACGCCCTTACCACCGTCGACACAAGCGAACTCATGGCCTTCGTGATGCACTATGTGGCCACGGAGCCCGTGGAGCGCATCGTGATAGGGCTGCCCGTGCAAACCAACGGACTGCCCAGCGAAAACCAACAGCGAGCCCGCCGCTTCGGCGACAAACTGCAGGAACGACTGCCACACATCACAGTGGAATACTACGACGAACGCTTCACCAGCGTGCTGGCTCAGCGGGCCATACGCGAGAGCGGCATCGGACGCAAGCGCCGCGAAACAGACAAGGGGCTGGTGGACGAAGTGAGCGCCTGCATCATTCTGCAAAGTTGGATGGAGTCGCGCGCCATGCACCTGTAACCTCCATCACGCGTCCTGCCCCCTAAATTATTTTTGCATTCTCCCCATTTTCACATGACACTCCCTATCTTTACCTACGGCATGCCCGTGCTGCGCAAGGCATCCGATGACATCACCCCCGACTATCCTAACCTCAAGGAGTTGATAGCCGACATGTTTGAGACCATGTACAAAAGCGACGGCGTGGGTCTGGCCGCTCCCCAAATAGGCTTGAACATCCGCCTCGTGGTCATCACCCTCGACGCGCTGAAGGACGATTTCCCCGAATATGCCAATTTCAACAAAGCCTACATCAACCCGCACATCGTGGAGTTCGACGACACCGAAACGGAGACGATGGACGAAGGCTGCCTCTCGCTGCCAGGCATACACGAGGCGGTGCGCCGCCCCACCCGCATCCGGGTGCAATACCTCGACGAGGACTTCCAGGAGCACGACGAATGGGTTACGGGCTTTCTGGCCCGCGTGATGCAGCATGAGTTTGACCACCTGGACGGCAAACTCTTCACCGACCGCATCAGCCCCCTGCGCAAACAGATGGTGCGCAACAAACTCAACGCCCTGCTCAAGGGTAAGGTGCGCCCCAACTACAAGGTGAAAATGCCACGCTGAACCGAGCCGACGGTCACCCCACGCATTCCACTTATTTCCTGCTCCCAACCTCTTCATGCCATGTTCATTCAGCCCCGCACTTGGATACGCTTTGTCATGGTCTGGCTCGTTATGCTGCTGGCCGCCGCGCCGGCTGCGCATGCACAAGTGAACGCCGAAACGGTCACCCTCATGGGCCGCAACGCCCTGAGCGTGGACGACTATCTCACAGCCATACGCTACTTTAACCAAGCCATCGACGCGAAGCCCTATTTGCCACGCCCCTATTACTACAGGGCCTATGCCAAGTTCACGCTCGAGGACTATCAAGGCGCCGAAGACGACTGCACGAAGAGCCTCAGCCTCAACCCTTATATCACCGAAGTCTACGCTTTGCGAGGCCTGTGTCGCATTCACAACAACCGCTTCGACGAGGCCGCGGCCGACTATGCGCGGGTGCTGGCCGAAACGCCGGAGGACCAGGGGGCACGCTACAACCGCGCACTGTGCCGCCTGCAACTGAAGGACTACGCCCGCTGCGACAGCGACCTGAATGTACTGTTGCAACGTTGGCCCAACTTCTACCGAGCCTATATGGTGAAGGCACAGGTGGCACTCGAACAAACCGACACGGTGCAGGGGCTGGCTTGGATTGACTCGCTGCTGGTGCGCATGCCCACCGATGCACAGGCCTGGGCTTTCAAAGGGCAATACGCACTGCAGCAGGAGAACTACTCACTGGCTGACTCCTGCCTGACGCAAGCATTGGCCGCACGACCCGGCGACCACGAGCTCTATGTGCTCAGAGCACAAGCGCTGCATGCGCTGGGACAATTTGGCCGCGCCATAGCTGACTACGACCGCGCCATCACCCTGGTGCCCGAACACTTTGTGGCACACTACAACCGCGGTTTGCTACGCTCATTCACGGGCGACCTGAACCGCGCCATCGACGACTTTGACTTTGTACTTTCAAAAGAGCCCGACAACACGCTGGCCCTCTATAACCGTGCACAACTGCGCGCCGCCACCGGCAACTACCGCGGCGCCATAGCCGACTACAGCGTGCTCATTCGCCAATACCCGCAATTCACCTACGGCTACCTGGCTCGCGCAGAGTGCCGCCGCAAGGTGGGCGACGTGCGCGGCGCACTGAGCGACGAAAGCGTGGTGGCGCGGCGCGAACTGGACCTGGCCTTTGCACGCAAACCGCAAAGCAAGGCCAAGAAAGTGCGCAAACGCTCAGAACACGCCTTGGAGCAGTACCAGCAACTGGTGCAGGAGGATGCCGACACGGTGCGCAACGTGTTTGGAACGCTCTACGGCAAGGTGCAGAACGAGAAGGCTTCGCCCGACCTGCTGCCCATGTACAGCCTGGCCTTCCGCACAGACCAGACACGGGGCTATCATGCCACTGCCTTTGTGCCTGAAACGGGGGCCATCACGCAGACGCTTGAACTCACCTCGCGCAAGTTCTGCCTCACGGCCGAAGTCGAGGCCAACGCAGCTGAGGCTGCCGCCCACGACGAGGACATGCTGGCTGGACGCGAGCAACGCCTCAGCCGCCGCGACCAATGCTTGGTGCGCTCGGCCATTGCGGCAGCACGCTACGACTACGACGCAGCACTCAACGAGGCCGGCTACGCCGTGCACACGGATACGGCATCGGCAGTGGCCTATATGCAACGCGCCGCCATACTGATGCTCACACTGCAGTCGTCCACACTATCTGACACCGACATGAAGGCACGATTGGCACTGGCACGCGCCGACCTGCAGAACGCACTCCGACTGCAACCCGCACAGGCCATTGCCTACTACAACCTGGCGTGCCTCGAAGCCTGGGGGCAGCATGCCGAATATGCCCTGCAATGCCTGACACACGCCATCACGCTCGACGCCCGCTTGCCCGAGGCTTACTACAACCGCGCCCTGCTCTACCTGCGGCAAGGAGACAAGGAGAAGGCCGCCGCCGACTTCAGCGCAGCAGGCCAGCTGGGGCTCTACAAAGCCTACGCGCAACTCAAGGCGATGAAGCAATGAAGCCCTGCGCCGCACTCCTTATTATATATAGGAAAGAAAGCGCATGTCATAACTTGTCGAAGCCCCCACGCCCCACGACGCTTTGACTCCTTACACAAGTAATCCCTTACATGCTATTCTATATGAAAAACCTCCTTTTCCTTTCACTTTTCGCCCTGCTCCCGCTCACAGCGCGCAGCCAGGGCAGCACGCCCTATTGGCTCGACCCCGCCCAGAACCGCGTGAACACGGTGGCCCCGCGGGCCGACTTCTTCGCATTCGAAAGCACCGCACTGGCCATGCAGGGCGACAAAACGCGCTCCGCACGTTACCTCTCGCTTGAGGGGCCCTGGAAATTTCACTTCGCACGCCATCATCAGGACGCACCAGCCAAGTTCTTCGAAACCACGTTCGACGACAGCGCGTGGAGCACGTTTCAGGTGCCCGGCCTCTTCGAATTGAACGGCTACGGCGACCCCATCTACAAGAACATTGGCTATGCGTGGGCTACACAGTTTGCCCCGAACCCGCCCCTCGTGGAGGAAAAGAACAACTACACGGGCTCCTACCGCCGCACGGTGCAAGTGCCCGCTGCGTGGAAAGGCGAACGCATCATGCTGCACGTAGGGTCGGCCACCTCCAACCTCATGGTGTGGGTGAACGGGAAATTCGTAGGCTACAGCGAGGACTCGAAAGTGGCTGCCGAGTTTGACCTCACCCCATACATGAAAGCGGGCAGCACGAACCTTATCGCCATGCAGGTGATGCGCTGGTGCGACGGTTCCTACTTTGAAGACCAGGACTTCTGGCGCTTCACCGGTATTGCCCGCGAGGTTTACCTCTACGCACGGCCACAAAGCCACATGGCCGACCTTTTCATTACGCCCGACCTTACAGACAACTACACGAACGGCACGCTCACCATTGCAGCCGACTTGGTGCAGGCTAAGGGAAAAACGCTTACGCTCACCCTGCTTGACGCCCACGGCAAAGAGGTGCGCAGCGAACAAGTGGCGGTGAACGGCCAAAAGGCACAGGTGAAGTGGACGGTGGAAAATCCGCTGAAATGGACGGCCGAAACGCCGAACCTCTATCTGCTTCGTGCCGAACTGAGCGACGGCAAACGCCTCATAGAAAGCCTTACGCAGCACGTGGGCTTCCGCAAGGTGGAAGTACGCGACGGACAATTCCTTGTAAACGGCAAAGCCATCCTCATCAAAGGCGTAAACCGCCACGAACTCGACCCCGACAACGGCTACGTGGTGAGCATACAGCGCATGGAACAGGACATTCGCCGCATGAAGGAACTGAACATCAACGCCGTGCGCACCTGCCACTACCCCGACGCCCCGAGGTGGTATGACCTATGCGACAAATACGGCCTCTACGTAGTGGCCGAGGCCAACTTAGAAAGCCACGGCATGGGCTATGGCGCCAAGACGCTGGCCAAAGTGCCCCGCTACCTGCAAACGCACCTCGAGCGCAACCGCAACAATACCCACACGCTGAAGAACCACCCCTCCATCGTGGTGTGGAGCATGGGCAATGAGGCCGGACACGGCGAGAACTTTGACAAAGTGTACGCCGACATCAAGCAATACGACCCTTCGCGCCCCGTGCAGTATGAACGTGCCGGACTCGAAAAGGCCACCGACATTTACTGCCCCATGTATTACGACTGCGCCGGCATGGAACAGTTTGCCAAAAGCAACGACCCACGTCCCATGATACAGTGTGAATACGCTCACGCCATGGGTAACTCAGAAGGCGGATTTAAGGACTACTGGGAACTCATACGCCGCTACCCCAAACTGCAGGGCGGCTTTATCTGGGACTTTGCCGACCAAGCCATTCGCTCCCATAACGCACAAGGCAAAGAGATATATGCTTACGGCGGCGACTTCGGCCGTTATCCCGCATCCGACCACAACTTCAACTGCAACGGTCTGGTCAGCCCCGACCGTGCCTTCAATCCGCATGCCTACGAGGTGCAATACTGGCACCAGAACCTGTGGACTACGCTGGTCGACGAGGCCCAAGGCGAGGTAGAAGTGTTCAACGAACAGTTCTTCCGCACGGCCAACAACGTGACGCTGCATTGGCAACTGCTCGAAGAAGGTAAACTCCTGGCGCAAGGCAGCACCGACGCGCTGCACATAGCACCGCAGGAAAAAGTTCGCATACAGTTGCCGGGGTATAGCCTTCCCGAAGTGGTGGGCGAGGTCACGCTGCAAGTGGCCTACTGCCTAAAAGAGGCCGAACCCCTGCTGCCCAAGAACTTCTGCGTAGCCCGTCAGGAATTTGTGTTGCAGGGCTATGCCTTCCCCGATGCCGAGCGCCTGGCAGGCGTGTTGCGCCACACCACCAAGGTACTGCGCACACCGGGCAAGGGACCCGTTGCCAGCAGCAAGGAGGTTGCAGTGTCGCGCGACGAGCAATTAGCCTGCCTCACACTCGCAGCAGCCGGCACCAGCGTTACCTTCAACAAGCAGACGGGATGGGTAGATTACCTCGACGTGGACGGCGAACCGATGCTGCAAAAGGGCTTCAGTTTGCTGCCCGACTTTTGGCGCGCTCCCACCGACAACGACTACGGTGCCGCATTGCAACGCCACCTGGGAGCATGGCGTCAGCCCGACATGCAACTCCAATCCTTGAAGGACGACGAATGGGGCACCTCGCGCCGCGTGATAGCCACGTACAATTTACCCCAACTGAACGCCACGCTGTGTCTGACTTATGTGCTCACGGCCGAGGGCAAACTGCTGGTGACGCAGTCGCTTGCCACAGATGCCCATAGCAAACAGAAGCCCGACCTGCCCCGCTTCGGCATGACGCTGACCATGCCGCAAGCCTACGACCAAATTCACTACTACGGCCGCGGCCCTGTGGAGAACTACATCGACCGCAAGGCATGCACCTTCCTCGGTGCCTACAGCAGCGAAACCGAGAAGGAATATTGGCCCTACATTCGTCCGCAGGAGAGCGGCAACCACACCGACGTACGCTGGTGGACGCAATGCAACAAGCAAGGCAAGGGGCTGCGCTTCTACGGCACTGAAGCGCTCGAAATGGCCGCACTGCCCTACCTCACCGCCGACCTTGACGGCGGCGACGTGAAAGAGGCGCAACACATGCACAGCGGCGACCTCACCGCACGCCCCTACAACGTGATGCACGTAGCCAAGCGGCAAATGGGATTGGGCTGCATCGACTCCTGGGGAGCGTGGCCCATGCAAGCCTATCGCATGCCCTACGGCGACTACTCCTTTACTTTCATTGTTGAACCTGTGCGCTAACAACGCATAGCACAATCCCGCAACACGGCCATAGCGGGAATGCGAAGATTGGATGCCGTGAAGAAAAACGCTCTACGTGTGAAGAAGAATGCTCACGGGAGGAAGTTTTTTCTTCACGGCATCTTTTTTTATTATTACTGTCCACTAAACTTGTTTGGAGGGCCTGCAAAAAATACAGGTGTCAGGTCAACGCATTGAAGACGCTGTCTCAGTCAACGAGATGCCGTGGGAAAAAGTGTCCCCGCCGTGGAAGAAAGTTCCCATGCCGTGGGAAGTTTCTTCCACGGCGGCCTGTTTTTACGGCCCGCCGCCCCGCCGAAAATAGATGCTACGTAAAAAAGTTTACGAACGACGTGATATTTTTTACGTACGACGTGATATTTTTTACGTAGCATAGCCTTTTTCCGTCTCCCCGACCTGCTGGAAATAGATGATGTGAAGACAAATTGTCGCTCTAAAAAAGTTTTACCGGACATCAATAAAAAATACTGGTGTCCGGTAAACGCATTGAAGGCGTTGGCGGTGTGTATTTTATCGAAAGACGTCCTTTCCAAAAGACGTCCACTTTTGCTTTTTCTCATAGCAAAGTCACTGTCTTCGGCCTTCACTTTTTGGTCTGCATGCACTCATCCGTAGAGTGAAGTACGCTCCAATCGCTTCATGTCTACAAATTTTATGGTGCGGCCATGCACGGCAAGCATGCCTTCGTCAGCAAACTCCGAAAGCGTGCGTATGGCGTTGCTCGTCGTCATATTGGAAAGCGAGGCCATATCCTCACGCGAAATCTGCGCTGACAAGATGCCTTCGCTGTCAATGCCATACACGTCGACCAGATGCAGCAGGGCTTCTGCCAGCCTGCCGCGCACATGCTTCTGGGTGAGACTCACAATGCGGCGGTCGGCAATGCCCAAATCTACGGCAAGTTCTTGCATGAAAAAGGCCGTAAGACCCGCATTGCGCTCCATGACCTTGCACACATCGGCCATCAGAAATTCCACCAGAACGCTCTCCTCGAAAGCTGCGGCTGCCGTGACGTAGGGCTCGCGAGCAAGATATGCCCGATAGCCGAAATACTGCACGGGCCTCAGCACGCGGTTGATAAGACTACGTCCGCCTATGCCGTCACGATAAATCTTGACCTTGCCGTTGACAAGGCAAAGCAGACGCGTAGGCTGTTCATTCTCTCGATATATGATTTCGTTGCGGCGGTATTTCACCACACGAGCCGAACGTTTGAGTTCTTCTCCGTCGGCAGGCGTGAGCAACTGGCTCACCGCCGAGAGCGAACGCTTGATGCGCTCCTCATCATAGTTTTCAAGGATAGTCATAGCAGAGTTAAGGCGGGCCTTTACGCATGCATTGCACAGTGTCACAACGCAGCGGCAAGCCCTTAGGTGTTTAGCAGTCTTGTTTTCAGGTAACAGGCAAGTGTCATGCCCCCTGTTAAACGCCCCAGCAGCACAAATGGCAAAAAGATAGCACTGCGCCACCTTAAAGGCGCAGCAAATGTAGAAATTTAATCGGTTAGGAGCATCATTGCTGCCTATCTTTTTACACAGGATACTACCTTGAAGAAAAAATTACCCTTTTTTTATGTAAAACTTTTCTGCCAAAGAAAAAAAGTTTCTACTTTTGAAAGCGAATATAGCAAAATGGGTAGTTAACGCTACACTTACTCCTGCCAACCGACCTTCGGGATAACGGAGAAAGTGCTCCCGCCCAGCTATGAAGCACGCTTTTCTTCTGCGTCCGAACACATGAAGAAAGAAATCCTTAGATAATTGAAAAACAAAACCTTATAATCACAACACCATGAGTTATTTGAAGTTCGACAAGGCCCAAATGACCAACTTGCAGGATTCCCTCTTTAAGGAAATGCTGATTACCAACCGGTCTGGCGCTTATTGTTCCACAACTTTGGTAGGTTGCAACATCCGTAAGTATGACGGTCTGCTCGTGATGCCCGTGCCCGAAATTGATGACGAGAACCACGTGATCCTGTCATCGCTCGACGAAACGGTTATCCAGCACGACACCGAGTTCAACTTGGGCTTGCACAAATATCAAGGCGAGAATTATAGTCCTAAGGGGCACAAGTACATCGTTAGTTTCGAATGGGACCAAATTCCCACATGGACGTACCGCGTAGGTGGCGTATTGCTGAAGAAGGAAATTCTCTTCGACACCTCCATCCACCGCCTCTACATGCGCTACACGCTGCTTGATGCCCATTCCGCCACCACACTGCGTCTGAAGCCCTTCTTGGCATTCCGCAGCGTGCGCCAGTGGACCCACGAAAACGGTGCTGCCAACCGCAGCTACGATGTAGTGGACAACGGCATACGCATGTGCTTATATCAAGGCTATCCCGACCTGTATATGCAAACCAGCAAAAAGGCTGAGTGGGTATATTGCCCCGACTGGTACAGAGGAATGGATTACCCCAAGGAACGCGAACGTGGCTACTACGCTACGGAGGATCTGCTTGTTCCCGGCTACTTTGAAATGCCTATCAAGAAGGGTGAGAGCGTTATCTTCAGCGCAGGCGTGGCCCCCATCGACCACAAGGAAATTGAGGGACTGCTGGAAAAAGAAGCCGCCAACCTGGACCACCGCGACAGTTTCTACCACTGCCTGGTGAATGCCGCCCACCAATTCCGCGTAACGAAAGATGGCGAGTCCTATTTGCTGGCAGGCTATCCGTGGTTCAAGCCTCGTGCACGCGACACCTTTATTTCTATGCCTGGCCTCACACTGGCCATCGGCGAAACTGACCGCTTCGAGGCCTACATGGAAACAGCGCGCAAAGCCATCAACGACTTCATCAACAAGCGCCCGCTGTCCGTTGACATCTACGAGGTGGAGCAACCTGACACCCTGCTCTGGGCCACGTGGTGCATCCAGCAATATGCCAAGCATACCTCGCGCAGTGAGTGCTTCAAAAAGTACGGCACGCTGCTCAAAGACATCATGCTCTATATCTGGAGCGGCAAGCACAACAACCTCTTCGTTCACGACAACGGTCTGCTCTACTCCAACGGTCGTGACCACGCCGTAACTTGGATGAACTCACAGCAGAACGGACGTCCCATCGTGCCGCGCTCAGGCTACATTGTCGAGTTCAACGCTTTGTGGTACAATGCCCTCAAGTTCTTCGAACAAATCCTTTCGGAGAATGCAGCCGAGCAGGAAGCCGCACTCATTCAGCGCGCAGCCGACGACGCCGCCAAGGTGGCAGCATCGTTCAAAGACGTTTTCCTCAACGAACACGGTTATCTGCTTGACTACGTCGACGGCCAGATGATGGATTGGAGCGTACGTCCCAACCAGCTGTTCGCCATCGCACTCGACTTCTCCCCACTCGACATGAAAGAGCGCAAGGGCGTACTCGACATCTGCACCAAGGAACTCGTCACCCCCAAGGGCATACGTTCACTCTCGCCCAAGAGCGGCGGCTACAACCCCATGTATGTGGGCGAACAGACGCAGCGCGACTTCGCCTACCATCAGGGCACTGCCTGGCCTTGGCTCACGGGCTTCTATCTCGAGGCATACCTTCGCGTGTACAAAATGAGCGGCGTCAACTACATCGAACGCCAGCTCATCGGCTTCGAGGAAGAACTCTTCTACCACTGCATCGGCACCATTCCCGAACTCTTCGATGGTAATCCGCCCTTCCACGGACGCGGTGCCATCTCGTTTGCCATGAATGTGAGCGGCATTCTGCGTGCCCTCGGCCAACTTGAGAAATATAATAACGCCATGGAATAAACAAGGAGCCACCTGCGCCGCAGGGCCTGTCACCACGGCAGCACCACCACAGCCCCATACCTCAAGTGAGCCGATCACATCATGGCTCCACACGACAGTAAGGCTGAGCGGCAAGGCTTCTTTCCTATCATAAACAAACACATCTCGATATGAAAGTACTAATGTTCGGATGGGAATTTCCCCCTCACATCCTCGGAGGTCTTGGCACAGCAAGTTATGGCATCACCAAGGGACTCGCAGCCCAGCCGGATATGCATATCACTTTTTGTCTGCCGAAGCCTTGGGGCGACGAGGACAAGAGTTTTATGAACATCATCGGCCTCAATGAGACGCCCATCGTTTGGCGCGACGTGGACTATGACTACGTAAAGGAGCGCTTGGGCACAAAAATGGAGCCCGAACTCTATTACAAATTGCGCGACCACATCTATGCGGACTTCAACTACCGCGTGACCGATGATTTGGGTTGCATCGAGTTCTCCGGACGCTATCCCGAAAACCTGCAGGAGGAAATCAACAACTACTCCATCGTGGCAGGCGTCATCGCTCGCCAGCAGGAATACGACATCATCCACGCTCACGACTGGCTTACCTACCCCGCCGGCATCCATGCCAAGAACGTAAGCGGCAAGCCTCTCGTCATCCACGTGCATGCCACCGACTTCGACCGCTCACGCGGCAATGTCAACCCCACTGTCTACGGCATCGAAAAGAATGGTATGGACCACGCCGACTGCATCATGTGCGTGTCCGAACTCACCAGGCAAACCGTCATCAACCACTACCATCAGGACCCTGCCAAGTGCATCACCATGCACAACGCCGTCTATCCCCTTTCGAGCGACATCCTCGACATGGTGGCCGAACAGCGCAAACAGCGTGAAAACCGAAAGGAAAAGGTAGTCACCTTCCTGGGCCGTATCACCATGCAGAAGGGACCTGAATACTTCGTCGAAGCCGCCGCCCTCGTGCTGAAACGTACACGCAACATACGCTTCTGCATGGCTGGTTCGGGCGACATGATGAACGCCATGATTGAAATGGCAGCAGCACGAGGCATTGCCGACCGCTTCCACTTCCCCGGCTTCATGAAAGGCAAGCAGGTTTACGAGGCATTTGCCGACAGCGACGTCTACGTCATGCCCTCCGTGAGCGAACCCTTCGGCATCTCGCCCCTCGAAGCCATGCAGTGTGGCGTGCCCTCCATCATCAGTAAGCAGAGCGGCTGCGCAGAAATCCTCGACAAATGCATCAAGACCGACTATTGGGACATCTACGCCATGGCCGATGCCATGTACTCGCTCTGCACCAACGAGTCGTTGCACGAATACCTCAAGGTCGAAGGCAAAAACGAGGTGGATCAAATCACATGGGAAAAGGTAGGCAAGAAAATCTACGATGTCTACAGCCAACTCATACACTGACGTTCCACTTTCAAGCATCTACTGCTAAGTTTCATCCACCCTATTCCTCCGGCAAGCCTGCCGCAAGGCACTAACCGGGAATAACCCAAAAAATCATATCCCCATGAAAACCGTTTGTCTTTATTTCGAGATACACCAAAACATCCACCTCAAGCGCTACCGCTTCTTCGACATCGGCACCGACCATTACTACTATGATGACTACGAGAACGCACGCTCCATCACCGAAACGGCCGAACGTTCCTACGTGCCCGCCCTCGAAGCCCTCATCGAAATGGCCAAGGCCAATCCCGGCGAATTCAAATGCGCCTTCTCACTCTCCGGCTGCGCCATTGAGCAACTTGAGAACCACGCTCCGCAGGTCATCGGTCTGCTGCAGGAACTCAACGAAACGGGCTGCGTAGAATTCCTGGCTGAAACCTATTCACACGGTTTCTCCTCGCTCAAAAACGAAGAAATCTTCCGCGACGAAGTGCAGCGCCTGTGCAAAAAGGTGAAACTGCTCTTTGGCCAGGAACCGAAAATCTTCCGCAACTCGGCTCTCATCTACTCCGATGAAATTGGCGAACTTGTAGCCTCCATGGGCTTCAAAGGTATGCTGGCCGAAGGTGCCAAGCACGTGCTCGGCTGGAAGAGCCCGCACTACGTGTACAACTGCTGCCGCAACCCCAAGCTGAAACTGCTGCTTCGCGACTACTCACTCTCTGAGGACATCTCCTTCCGCTTCAACGACTCTTCGTGGAGCGAATACCCCCTCTTCGCCGAAACCTACGCCGACTGGGTGGCCAAACTCCCCGAACAGGATCAGGTTGTCAACATCTTCATGGAGCTCTGCGCACTCGGCATCTTCCAGCCCCTGTCGTCCAACATCCTGGAATTCATGAAGGCCCTCCCCGCCCAGTTCAAGCAGCGCGGCATCACATTCAGCACACCGTCCGAACTGTGCAGCAAAATGAAGTCGGCTGGCGACCTCACCGTCACCTACCCCACCTCATGGGTCGACGAGGAGCGCGACCTCTCACCGTGGCTCGGCAACGTCATGCAGCGTGAAGCCATCGACAAGCTCTACAGCATTGCCGACCGCGTACGCATCTGCCGCGACCGCCGTCTGCAGCAGGACTTCGACTACCTGCAGGCCTCCAACAACCTCCGCTTCATGAGCACCAAGCCCAGCAGTTACGGCGGCTACCGCGGTATCTACGACTCGCCCTACGATGCCTTCACCAACTACATGAACATTCTCGGCGACTTCATCACCCGCGTCAACGACCGCTATCCGCTCGACATCGACAACGAGGAACTCAACTCCCTGCTCACCACCATCAAGAACCAGGGCGATGAACTGACGTTGAAAGACAAGGAAATCAGCAAACTGCAGAACATGCTGGCACAGGCTGACAAGAAAGAGGCACCCAAAGCCAAGGCTCCCAAAAAGGCTGAAGCCGAAGCCGAGGCAAAGCCTGCCAAGAAGGCCGCGCCCAAAAAGAAAGCTCCTGCCAAGAAGTAACCCTCAGTGCCCAGCCTACACAAGAGGCCCACATCCGCCTCCATGCAGGCTCACACACCAAGAACCGTTTGTTTAAAGTTTTCATAGTTTTCCTTCCCGTGGCCCACCGGCTGCGGGGAGGTTTTTCTTTCTTATCCCACCTCCTTCACATCTCCTCCAAGCGCCGCGCTGCCACCACTGCAGGCAGGAGGGAGATGCGTCGAGGCGCCCCTCCTGCTTTATGTATCACCTGAAAGAGTGGACGTGGACGTGCACACTGTGCAAACTATATAGCTGTGGAACTGCAACATTCCGATTTTATATGCTAAATTTGCACGCAACTTGACGCCGCGGCGTGGCCTGCAAGGCTGCATGCACATGCTTCCCTATCCCATCGTTCGGAGCTTGGGTTGCCCAATGTCAAGTTCTGGTTTACTGCCAAGCCCTGAAACTTTCACACATCAGCACTTACCCGTAATGAAAAAATTACTCTTTTCCCTGTTGTTCATATTGGTAGCCTTGTCGTCGTGCAAAACCTACCAGAAGATTATCTACTTCCAGGACGTGTGCCCCGACTCTGTGGTCAAGGTGCTCCCTACCCAGACGCTGCGTTTCGTGCCTGGCGACCGCCTTGCCATCAACATCACCAGTTCTGCGACACCCGAGCTGGCCGACCGCTACAACCTGACGGTGGGCGGACGTAACGGCAGCTACGCCAACAACAATGTGAACAATACACGCTACACCGTAGATGAGAACGGCAACATCGACGTGCCGGGCATTGGCAGGGTGTGCGTGGGCGGCCTCACCCGCTCGGAGGTGGCTACAAAGATACAGGCACTCTTCCGCAACGGCATTATCAACGATGCCATTGTCACAGTGAGTGCTTACGACCAGGTGTATTACGTAATGGGCGAGGTGTCAAGCCCTGGCAAGAAGGAAATTAACCGCGACAACCTCAACATCATTCAGGCTCTCGCGCAGTGCAACGACCTCAGCATACTGGCCCAGCGCAACCGCATCAAGGTGCTGCGCCAGGAGGGCGATGAAATCAAAACCTACTACGTGGACATCCGTTCGAAGGACATTTTCACCTCGCCCGTCTACAATATTCAGCAGAACGACATCATTTACGTTGAGCCGAACAAGGTGCGTATGGGACAGTCGAACAACAACGAGAACTCCCTGCGCAGCATCTCCATGTGGATGTCCATCACCTCCTTCCTCACCTCCATCGCCATCCTCATCACCAACGCCGTGAAGTAACCCCTGCACGGTTTGCGAACATCGTCATACGGCCGCTCTGCCCCTTCTCCCGGCAGGGCGGCCTGCATTTTGCATAACCCCCATTGATTACTGCGTCGTCACCGCCACAGCACACGTATCTTCTGCGCTGGAAATGCACGCAGTAACGCCCTGAAATAATAGACATCGTGCAGAAGGCTTTCAGAAAAGAGCGGAGATGCTTGGTGGTTTGTGGGGAATGCGCTATATTTGCACTCGCAAACGAGGCATGAGTCTTGATTTTGCTATTATTTACGGGTAAGTGCTGTACGGCCAGCTCCTTTCCAATCCTCCAGGGCTTGACCGCAGCAAAGGCAGAAGGTCGTAGCGGCGCGATACAGTTAGCTTACCCACCCGCCTCTTTAGCTCAGTTGGCCAGAGCACGTGATTTGTAATCTCGGGGTCGTTGGTTCGAATCCGACAAGAGGCTCAAGAAAAAGGCGTTTCCACCATCTTGGTTTGGAAACGCCTTTTCTTTTTGTCATAGGTGCGTGGGGTAGCGCTGCGCGGCGACCTCATTTTATCACGAAGTAGGGCTTCATGCGGTTAAAATCTTCGGGCGTAAATTCTTTGAAAAGCGAAAGGTCGCGCCAGTCGCGCATCGGCCCGTATTTCTCGCGATAACGCATGATAGCCTTTGTCTGCTCGTACGACACATAGGGGTGACGCACAATTTCCTTGAACGTGGCACGGTTCAGGTTAATGGTTTGTGGACGCGCACTGGCATCAACCTTGAACCACGTGCTAATGCCCGATGGCAAGCCCTCCACCTCGTCGAGTTGACGTACGTGCACAAAGCCGCCCAATCGCTCGCGATACCTGCAAATTTTACGGGCATAATAACTGCCGATGCCAGGCACACGCTTAAGTTCATTGGTGTCGGCGAGGTTGAGGTCGATAACAGTTCCAGGGGCATACTTCTCCACCCGCTCGTACTGGGGACGTTCGGCTGGCAGTGATACGTAACGCTCCTCGTACGTGGGACGTCGGTCCTCGGGACGTATGCGAATGTAAGGTCGCAGGCGCTGGAAGTCCTTCGGCGAGAGTCCGTAGAGGCGTGCAAAGTCGTCGGGCGAGCGCCACAGGCCACCCTTGCGGCGATACTTCATCATGTTGCGCACTTGCCACGGTGTCAGTCCCAAGCGTCTCAGGGTCAGCGAGTCGTCGTGGTTGGGGTCGAAAGGAAAAAGCTCGGCACGTACCTCCATTTCACCCTCCTCCACTGCTTGTCCTGCCGCACGCAGGCTGTCCTGCCAGGCCTGCCAGGCTGCCAACTCTTCGGCACTGATAGGCTCATCGTCGGAAACCGAACAACTGCGCCACCACCATGTGCCCAGTGCCAGCAGCACCAGCAAGATGGCCAGCAACAGGCGGCCGCGACGTATGAACAAGGGAGTCATAAAGGAGTGATTAGGGAAGAAACGGGAAGAAAGGGGGCCTTACCATGTAGCCACCATGCCGTCGTAAGCCAGCGTGACATGTGGTGGCAGCGCGGGCTGCACCTCAGCGTGCAAACCGATTTCGTGTGACATGTGCACGAGCCAAGCCTGCTCAGGCGAGAGGTGACGAATGACGGCAAGCGCCTCATCAAGGGTTTGGTGCGTGGGGTGTGGCTTGGTGCGTAAGGCATTGATGACCAGATGGCGCACACCGCGCAGGGCGCTGAGAGCGTCGGGGCTGATGGCTGACATGTCGGTGACATAAGCAAAGGAGCCTATGCGGAAAGCCAGTATGGGCAACTTGCCGTGAAGCACCTCTATGGGTAGTATCTCATGGCCGCACACCGCAAACGGCTGACCAGCGCTGATGGCATGCAGGTCGATGCGCGGCGACCCAGGGTAAGGATTTTTCCCAAAACAATAAGGCATGTGTTCGCGCAAATGGCTGGCGCACACAGTTTCGGCATACACATCCACTTGGCCAAAGTGCTTGAACGGGCGCAAATCATCCAGTCCGCCCACGTGGTCGTAGTGCTCGTGTGAAATGAGCACAGCATGCAGTGGGCCGAAGGGCACACCAAGCATTTGCTGGCGGAAATCAGGTCCGCAGTCAAAGAGCAGGCGCACGCCATCGTCCGTTTCGAGCAGCACCGAGGTGCGTAGCCGTGCATCGTGCGGGTCGGACGAAGTGCACACGGGGCAGGTGCAACCTATCTGTGGCACACCGCAACTGGTGCCCGTTCCAAGAAAGCGTAGGGTATTCATTTTCTCAAACTTCTCAGTCGATGAGGTTGGCTTCAGGATGCAGGTCGATACCAAAACGTTCGTGCACGTCATGCTGTATGGCCTGACAGAGCCGCAGCACGTCCTGTCCGTCAGCCCCGCCCATGTTGACGAGCACCAAGGCTTGCTTGCTGTACACTCCTGCACGCCCCAACTGCTGGCCTCGCCATCCACACTGCTGTATGAGCCAGCCCGCCGGCACCTTGACGCCCTGCGGCACCTCGTAGTGGGGCGCGTCAGGGTGCTGTTGCTGCAAGGCGGCAAAAGCCTGCGGCGTGATGACGGGATTCATGAAGAAAGAGCCTGCGCTGCCCGTGTCGGCAGGATCGGGGAGTTTGGCGCGGCGCACTTGCACAATGACATCGCGTATCTGCTGCGCCGTGACGGCGTCGGGCCGGATGTCGCGTGCCTCGAGTTCGCGGCTCAGCGCCACGTAGGTCAGGTTTGGTTTGAAATCGCGACAAAGCCTATACACCACATGCGTCACAATGTAACGGCCGCGGCAGGTGGTCTTGAAAATGCTGCTGCGGTAGGCATACTGGCATTGCTCTGCGGTGAAGATGCGCTGCTCGCCCGATTCGGCATCGAGCGTGTGCACTTCGGCAATAGAGTCGGCCGCCTCCACGCCGTAGGCACCCACATTCTGCACCGCACTGGCGCCCACCTCGCCGGGAATGAGCGAGAGGTTTTCCAGTCCGTAGAGCTTCATGTCAAGGCTTTGCTGCACCAGGTCGTCCCACACGACGCCCGCCCCGACTTTGAGCCACACGTAGCGGTCTTCGCGGCGCACCTCCTCAATCTGGCGGATAGCGGAGTGGAGCACCACGCCGTCGTACACGTCGTGCAAAAACACAAGGTTGCTGCCAGCACCCACGTGCATCCACTTCTTGCCGTGCAGCAGGGGCAACAGTTGGCGCAACGCCTCGACGCTGTCATATTCGGCATATTCGCGGGCCTTCACTTCAATATGAAAGGTATTCTGCACAGGGTGCATCTTCTTTATTATAGCCATGTCGGTGTGTGATGAAAAGGTGTGATTATCAATTTTCCAAGCCTTCGAGCATCCAGGTGTTGCCCTTCCGCACAAAGGTCAGCGTGCACCCCATGCCGCCCGACGGACTGCAAATGACCAGCAGGCGGTGCCGCGCATCGCCATAGCGCTGACCGTAGTTGATGTTGGTGATGGTGCCGTGTGGCAGGTCGGGACGAAAGTCGGGCCACTGCTGCACGTCGAGCGTACCGTCGATGTGTGAAAAATTGTCGGAGTCGTAGGTACGGAACGCAAAGGGGTTGACAATGTGACGGGTCTGAAAATCTGGGCTACTCGAGAACTGGCGATAAAATTCGTAGAAGTCGCTGTTATCGTTGTCAACGAAGCGGTGCACGTTGATGGAGTCGAGCCGCCAAAGGCCCTGCGTTTTGTTGAAAACGTACTGCTTCACACGCCGTGCGGTGAGGTAGACCCACTCCACCTCTACGTGTTTGAGCGAGGTGTCTTTCTGCGCCTGCATCGCTTTCTTGCTGTCGAAAATCAGGGTGTACACGTCGCTGCGGCCGTAAAGGGGGTCGAAGCGCCACTGCTTCTTTTCGAGCCAATGCGTTTTGCCATCCTCCACCACGGGTAGGGGGAAACGCACGCGGCGCTGCTGGAACTTGCTGTTGCTCATGAAGAGAAAGGCAAAGTCATCGAAGAGGCCGTCCAAGTGCTTCGGCGTCACGGGCTGCACGCTGTCAGACGGCACGCTGTCAGTCGTGGCCACGGTCAGCGTGTCGGTGGCCTCGGGCTGTGCTTCCTTGCGTTCGCCCACGCAGGCCGTCAGCATTAGGAGCAGGAACGGCAATAGTAAACAAGACGTTTTCATCAAATATCTCCTTTCAAGTGTAGTTTATCGACGGGCAAATTTAGCAAAAAGGCACACACCATGCACGCACGGGTGCATGGTTTTGTGTTTTGCGGTCAACAGCCTTCCCTATTCGTAAGCCATAGGCGGCAAATATTTATGTTACACTTCTCTTGAAGTGCAATGCATTGAATTATTGGTGTCCGTTAAAACTCTTGAGCTAAAGAAATGACAGTCAAATGCAGGTTTTATGCGTAAATGTATTTCATCACCCCAAGGAAGCCCCCTCTCTCACTTTTATACCTCTATTTTTTATATTACTTTTTAAGATGCACACCCGTAAGCCCTCTTTATGAACACCATAGGAGCATCCGATTAAAGGCTTCAACCTTTTCGTTAAGCCAAATGAGCAACGCCAAAGCCGAGAGGATTTGAGCGATGCCATGGCGAGAAAAGGTCGGATGTAATCCAACTATTACCCGACACCCATTCCCCAGCATCTATTTCCAGCGGGACGGGGAGACGGGAAAAGGAGATGCTACGTAAAAAATATCACGTCGTACGTAAAAAAAATCACGTCGTACGTAAAATTTTTTACGTAGCATCTATTTTCGGCGGGGCGGCGGGCCGTAAAAACAGGCAGCCGTGGAAGAAACTTCCCACGGCATGGGAACTTTCTTCCACGGCGGGGACTCTTTTTCCCACGGCATGCTATCTCCCCGAACACCAGCATGTTTTTTGGGGGGGCGCTCAAAAAGATGACTAGACACCAATAGAATAAAATGAACTATCTGTGTGAGAGGAGTCACTGAGTGCTGTATTTCTTGTAAAATACCTATCAAATGCAACTTGGTTTCGGCGCGTTACTCGTACCTTTGTGCCCATGTTGACCAGCCGTTTACGTGCAGCCATCTCCGTGCTGCTGCTGTTGTTGCTGCTTCCGCCGCTCATTCCTCACCATCACCATGGCGAGAGATGGTGCGTGGGGCTGCACGAAGCCACGCACCGCCACACTTGGCAGGCACACCACGCAGCGGGCGAGGCACACCATCCGTGCTGCGAGGCTTGGGAAACTTTTTTTCTGGTAAAAACGGCTCCGCGGGCCGCCGCCGCACAGCAGCACACGCTGCCGCTGCACGCTCTGATGCTGCCCGCCGTGCCCTCCATGTTGCCTGCGCCCGCCTTGAAGGCTGCCGCCGCGCACTCCATATATTATTATATAGGGGTGTGGCTGCGGCGCACGCGGCCGCTTAGGGCACCGCCGGTGTTTTGAAGCACGCTTTTCTGCTAAAGGCAGACTTCTTCATTTTGTTTCAAAACCCTTTTACCTACTTACACATGCATTTTCCAAGACTTATTCATTTCCTTTCCTTGTCCCTTGCCCTTGTGTGCTGGGGTTGCCACAGCCATGACCATGAACACGACGGTCACGACCACGACGACCACGCCGAGACCGAGACCGAGGCTCACGGGCACGAGCCGCACGCTGCAGCATCCGACGCAGAGGCTCATGCCCACGGCGACGAAATTATCCTGACGCAGGCAGCGGCGAAGGCTGCCGGCGTGGTGACAGAGAAAATCAGCGCCGCACCTTTTCAACCTGGTTACCTGACAAGCGGACAGCTCCTCAGCGCACAGGGCGACGAACAGACCGTCGTGGCCACTGCTGCGGGTGTGCTCACACTGGGCCACGCCTCGCTGGCTGAAGGTGCACAGGTGCGTGCCGGCCAGACGCTCGGCACAGTGTCGGCGAAACATCTGCCCGACGGCGACCCCGTGGCCAAAGCACGCATAGCCTACGAAACGGCCAAGAGTGAGTACGAACGTGCGCAGAAGTTGGCCGCCGACCGCATTGTGGCGCAGAAAGATTTGGAGCAGGCACGTCTGGCCTTCGAGAACGCCCGCATCGCCCTCGACGCTCTGCTGCCCCGCGCCGCCGAGGGTGGCATGCGCATCACCAGTCCGCTCACGGGCTACGTCAAGACGTTGCTGGCCCGCACAGGCGACTACGTAGAGGTGGGCAGCCCTGTGGCCGTGGTCACGCAGTGCCGCCGCCTGCAGTTGCGTGCCGATGTACCGGCCGACATGCTGCAACGGCTCGCCACCGTACAGAGCGCCAACTTCCGTTTGGCAGGTTCCGACCGCCTCTACTGCCTCAGCAACCTGCACGGCCGTTTGCTCTCACGCAGCCGCAGCGTGGCCGACGGTGCGGGCTTTGCGTCACTCACCTTCGAACTCGACTACACGGGCGACATGCTGCCCGGAGCCTATGCCGAGGTGTGGGTGCTGGGCGCACAGCGTGAGGGCGTGCTCAGCGTGCCACGCACCGCGCTCACCGAGGAGATGGGGCATTTCTACATCTACATCAAAACAGAGCCCGACGCCTACGTCAAGCGTGAGGTGCAACTGGGCTTGAGCGACGGCCAGCGCACCGAAGTGACGGCGGGTCTCACTGCTGGCGAAGAGGTGGTGGTGCGCGGCGCAGGCCAAGTGCGTATGGCGTCGTCGAGCGCCATGCCGCCGGCACATAGTCATAACCATTAACACGTCGGAGTTATGCTGAACCGTATCATCCGCTTTTCGCTGCACAACCGCCTGCTCATTCTGCTGGCGGCCGTGCTCCTCATGGTGGCGGGGCTCTACACCGCGCGCACCATGGACGTCGACGTGTTTCCCGACCTCAACGCTCCCACCGTGGTCGTCATGACCGAAGCACCGGGCATGGCACCCGAGGAGGTAGAGCGCCTTGTCACCTTCCCCCTCGAGACGGCTGTCAACGGTGCGTCGCATGTGCGCCGTGTGCGGTCGTCGTCGACCACGGGGTTCTCGGTAGTGTGGGTGGAGTTCGACTGGGGCACCGACATCTGGCAGGCGCGCCAAACGGTGGCCGAGCGTACGCAGGCCATCGGCACGCAGTTGCCGCAGGGTGTGGGCACGCCCACGCTCGGTCCGCAGTCGTCCATTCTCGGCGAACTCATGTTTGTGTCGCTCACGGCAGACTCTACCTCGCTGCAAGACCTCCGCACGCTGGCCGACTGGACACTCCGTCCGCGCCTCCTGGCCACGGGCGGCGTAGCACAGGTGGCCGTGCTGGGCGGCGACGTGCGTGAATACCAGATATGTCTTGACCCGCGCCGCATGAAGCACTACGGCGTTTCGCTCACCGAGGTGCAGCAGGCCGTGCGTGGCATGAACGCCAACGCGGGCGGCGGCGTGATGTATGAATATGGCAACGAATACATTGTACGAGGCATGCTGGCCACCCGCAGCGTTGACCAGTTGGCCACGGCTTTGGTGAAAAACACGCCGAGCGGCCCCGTGTTGCTGCGCCACATAGCCGATGTGCATACGGGCAACCGTTCGCCGCGCACCGGCGTGGCCTCGCTCGACGGCAAGCCCTGCGTCATGCTCACCGTCACCAAGCAGCCAGGCACCAGCACGCTCGACCTGAGCGAGAAGATTGACCTCGCGCTCGACGAACTGCGCCCCACGCTCCCCGCCGACGTGCAGACGCGTACCGACGTTTACCGCCAGGAGCGTTTCATTCACAGCGCCATTGGCAACGTCAAGCAGTCGTTGCTCGAGGGCGGCGTCTTTGTGGTCATCGTGCTCTTCCTTTTCCTCATGAATGTGCGCACCACGGTGATTTCGCTCGTCACCATTCCGCTCTCACTCGTGGTGGCGCTGCTCACGCTGCACCTCATGGGGCTTACCATCAACACCATGAGTCTGGGCGGCATGGCCATCGCCATCGGCTCGCTCGTCGACGATGCCATTGTGGATGTGGAAAATGTGTTCAAACGTCTGCGCGAAAACCGCTTGCTGCCCGCTGGCGAACGGCGTCCTGCCCGCACCGTCATCTACGAGGCGTCGCGTGAGGTGCGCCTGCCCATTCTCTACTCCACGCTCATCATCATCGCCAGTTTCACGCCCCTCTTTTTCCTTTCGGGCATGGAGGGCCGCCTGCTTGTACCACTGGGCATAGCCTTCATAGCTGCGTTGGCTGCCTCCACGCTGGTGGCACTCACGCTCACACCGGTGCTATGCAGCTTTCTGCTGGGCAGTGGCAAGGGCAGCGCTCCCAGCGAGCCCCGCGTCACGCGCTGGCTGCGTCTTCACTACGAGGGTCTGCTGCGCCCCGCCATGCGCCATCCCCGCTGGGTACTGGGCGGAACGGGCGTACTGCTGGCCGGCGCACTGGTTGCCTTCACGCAGTTGGGCCGCAGTTTCCTTCCACCGTTCAACGAAGGTTCGTTCACGGTGAACGTCACCACACGGCCGGGCATCTCGCTGGCAGAGTCGGACAGCGTGGGTCGCCGCGTGGAGCAATTGCTGCTCGGTGTGCCTGAAATACGCACCGTGGGACGCAAGACGGGACGTGCCGAACTCGACGAGCATGCCTTGGGCGTGAACACCTCGGAGATTGAAGCGCCCTTTGTGCTCGACAAGCGCTCGCGCCACGAGGTGATGGCCGACATTCGCACCCGTCTGGCCTCCGTGCCCGGCGTGAATGTGGAGGTGGGCGCCCCCATCACCCACCGCATCGACGCCATGCTGAGCGGCACGCAGGCCAGCATCGCCATCAAGGTGTTCGGCGACGACCTGAGCCGCATGTACAGCACCGCGCAGCAGGTGAAGCAGGCCATTGAGGGCATTGAGGGCCTGGCCGACCTCAACGTGGAGCAGCAGGTGGAACGTCCGCAGCTGCAAATTGTGCCGCGCCGCGAAATGCTGGCCCGCTACGGCATCACGCTGCCTGAGTTTGCCGAGATGGTGAACGTGCTGCTGGGCGGCGAAACGGTTTCTACAGTCTACGACGGTGGCCGTGTGTTCGACCTCACGCTGCGCCTCCTGCCCGACGACCGCAGCACCATGGAACGCATAGCCCATCTCACCATCGATGCCGGCGGCCGCACCATCCCCCTCAGCCACGTGGCAGAGGTGGTATCGACGGCCGGCCCCAACACCATCAACCGCGAAAACGTGTCGCGCAAGGTGGTCATCTCGGCCAACGTGGCGGGGCGCGACGTGGGTAGCGTGGTGGCCGACATTCGCCGCACCGTGCAGGAGCGCATCACCTTGCCCGAGGGTTGCCGCATCGAGTACGGCGGTCAGTTCGAGAGCGAGCAGGCTGCCTCGCGTACCCTTCTGCTGGCCTCGCTCTGCGCGCTGGTGGTCATCTTCCTGCTTCTCTACAGCCAGTTCCGCAACGTGCGTCAGGCGGGCATCATCATGCTCGGGCTGCCGCTCTCCGTCATTGGCGGCGTGCTCGGCCTGTGGTTGTCCGACGGCACGCTCAGCATTCCCGCGCTCATAGGTTTCATTTCACTCTGCGGCATTGCCACCCGCGGCGGCATGCTGCTCATGTCGCGTTACAACGACCTGCACGCCGCTGGTCTGCCCGTGGAGGAATGCGTGCTTCGCGGCTCAGCCGACCGCCTCAACCCCATCCTCATGACAGCGCTCACCTCGGCACTCGCCCTGCTGCCGCTGGTGGTGGGTGGCGAACTGCCGGGCAACGAAATCCAGAGCCCCATGGCGCGCGTCATTCTGGGCGGCCTCTTCACCTCCACGCTACTCAACATTCTTGTCACTCCCATTATCTATCTGCTAACGCATAGAAAGTCATGTACCGCATTTTCCTGACGGCCGCCATGGCCACCGCCGCTTTGTGCATGTCGGCACAGGGCACTGCCCCACACGTGTTGCAAAGTGTGGAGGCTCACAACACCACGCTTCAGGCACTACGCAAGGTCAACTCGGCCGAGAAGGCCGCTGCCCGCGCCGCCGTTGCCCTGCCCGACCCCGAGGCAGAGTTTGCCTATCTTTGGGGAGATCCTTCGAACATTGGCAAGCGCAAGGATTTCAGTTTCACGCAGCCGCTCGACATGGGTCTGCTCACCGGTGCCCGCCGTCGCATGGCCCGCGAACAGGGCCTGCTGGCCGACAGCCAGTACGGCGTGGAGCGCACGAGCATACTGCTTGAGGCTGAAATGTGCTACATCGACCTCGTTTACTACAACGCCATGCTCGCGATGATGCGCACCAGGGCGCAGCACGCCAGC
>OBLI01001155.1_pt1 | contig 26574 bp, 19 predicted proteins | sample 1519701 | NCBI WGS metagenome assembly OBLI01 (sample SAMEA3663005, study PRJEB22513) | pig gut metagenome | biome: pig gut; feature: pig-associated habitat; material: faeces | place: France | collected 2012 | reverse complement strand
AAAAGGCCTTCTCCGGCGACGAGCGGATGATGATTCTACAAACCTATTACCGGCAGAACCACTATCGGCCCACGGATGCCCTGAGCGGCTCCGTCTCCCTGCTGCTGGAAATTCCCTTCTTCATGGCTGCCTACCAGTTTCTGGCCCACGCAGAAATTCTGAATGGCGTGGCTCTGGGCCCCATCCGGGATCTGGGCGCTCCCGACGGCCTGCTGGTCATCGGCGGTCTGGCCATCAATCTGCTTCCCATCCTGATGACCGCCATCAACTGCGTCTCCAGCGCCCTGTACCTGAAGGGCTTTCCGCTGAAAACCAAGATTCAGCTCTACGGCATGGCCCTGTTCTTTCTGGTGTTCCTGTACAATTCCCCCTCGGGCCTTGTGTTTTACTGGACGCTGAACAACCTGTTTTCTCTGGGAAAGACCATTTTCTATAAGCTGAAGAATCCCAGAAAGGCCCTCCGGTATCTGGCCTTCGCCGCAGGCGCAGCCATTTCCGTCTACGGCACGTTTCTGTATCACCTACCCTACATCCGGCGGAAATTCTGTCTGATAGCCTTGGGGCTTCTGCTGACCCTGCCGATGCTTTCGTCCATCCTGGCACGCAGAATTCCCCTTACCATTCGGAGACAAACTTCTCCGGCAGTCTCTGAGCCCCGGATTTTTTGGCTCAGCGCGTTATTCCTGACCGTCCTCACCGGCGTGCTCATTCCCTCCGCCGTCATCGTCTCTTCCCCGCAGGAATTTGTGGATGTAAGCCATTTCTACCACCCCCTGAATTACATTGCCAGTTCCGCGTGTATGGCCGCCGGCGTGTTTCTGGTTTGGATTGGCGTATTCTACCGGCTGGCTACCCCCCGGGGCAGGGTCCTGTTTCAGCAGCTGGCGTGGATTCTGTGCGGCGTCATGCTGGTCAATTACCTGTTCTTCGGCACCAGTCTGGGTACCCTTTCCGCAACGCTGGAGTATGAAAACGGTATGAGCTTTCCGCTGTGGGAGCAGGTGCTGAATCTGCTGATTCTCACAGCCGTCGCTCTGATTCTGTACCTGCTTCTGCGCCGGTTCCGCCGCGGCACTGTTACCATTGTTATAACGGCCCTGATTGCGATTGTCAGCATGTCCGTCGTGAATATGGTCCAGATCAACGCCTCCATCGGCAGTCTCTCCACCAGCGGCTCCTCTGCCGAGGACATCTCCCTTCCCATCAGCAAAACCGGCAAAAACGTTGTGGTGATTATGCTGGACCGGGCAATGGGAGAATATATTCCCTATCTGTTCAACGAAAAGCCGGAACTCGTGGATAAATTTGACGGCTTTACCCATTATTCCAACACCATCTCCTTTGGAGGACACACCAACTTCGCTACCCCTGCTCTTTTTGGCGGCTATGAGTATACGCCGGTGGAGCTGAACAGGCGGAACAGTGAGTCTCTGGTTTCCAAGCACAATGAGGCGCTGAAGGTGATGCCCACTCTGTTTGCGGACAGCGGCAGCAGGGTCACGATCTGCGACCCGGTCTATGCCGGCTATCAGTGGATTCCGGATCTGTCGATCTATGACGACGATCCCCGAATTCAGGCCTATATCACCAAGGGCGCCTTTATCGGAGACGAGGCGATGGCCAGCACCATCTCCAGCAGAACCCGAAACTTTTTCCTGTTCAGCATCACAAAGTCTGTACCCCTGTGTCTGCAGAAAACCTTCTACAACGGCGGCGCGTACAATCAGGTCGTTCCTTCCAGCATCCAATGGATCACCTCTCCGAGCATGTCTACAGGTATCCCTGAAGGCTTCCAGAAAGCCTATCAGGTGCTGACAAATCTGATAAGCATTACCGACATCTCCGACGACAGTACCGGCACCTTCCTGATGATGACCAACGACACCACCCACGACACCGCGCTCCTTCAGGAGCCGGATTACACCCCCTCCCAGGTCGTCAACAACACGCAGTACGATGCCACCCACCGGGATCGCTTCACAGTGGGCGGCAGAACCCTGCGGGTGAAAACCCCAGAGCAGATGTCCAGCTATCAGTGCAATATGGCATCGCTGCTGCTTCTGGCAGACTGGTTCGACTATCTCCGGGAAAACGACGCCTATGACAACACCCGCATCATCCTGGTATCCGATCACGGTGAGTGCAACGAGGTGCTGGATGAGATGATTGCCGATCATCAGGGCGAAAGCGTGGATCTGGAGGGATTTATGCCGCTGCTGATGGTGAAGGACTTTGACGCCCACGGCTTTGAAACCTGCGATACCTTCATGACCAACGCGGATGTGCCCGCCCTCGCAATGGCGGGCGTGGTTGAGAACCCCGTGAATCCCTACACCGGGAAGGCGATCAACAGCGATGAAAAGACAGCCCACGAGCAGTTCATTATCCGCTCCGATGCGTGGAGGACGCAGGAGAACAACGGAAACACCTTTTTTGCCGCCCAATGGGCCAGTGTCAAGGACAATCCGTGGGATCTGAGCAACTGGAGTATCTACGACGAAACCTGTGTTCTCGACCGCCACGCCGCTCCCTAGGGCGTCGCTTTTGCAAAAAACCGGGCCTGATTCAAAGGAATCAGGCCCGGTTTAATTTGTTTTCCTTACCGGAGGAGCATGGGGATAAAATAGATTCCCAGTGCGAGAATGGTGACCCCAATGGTCACATATTTCCAGATGGCGTATTCCCGATCCATCCGGGCCTTTTCAGCGCCGTCCGGTTCTTCGATGATACCGATTTCTTCTTCGATGCTGAGCAGCGGGGCCCAGTGGCGCTTTGTGAACGCATAATAGAACACAATGCACGCAACGGTAATCACGCCTGCCGTAATGAGCGCCGTGGAATCGGCGAAAATAAGCATAAAACAGTAGAGCACAATGGTAACATAGCAGCCCAGTCTGCCAAAAGGCGCCCGATAGGGGCGATTCATATCCGGATAGCGTTTGCGCAGGCCCAGGTACGCAAGACAGCCGATCATGTAGCACACTGCCAGCGAAATCAGAGAAACAGACGCGATGTAATCGATAGAACCCGTTGCAATCAAAACCACATTGATTGCGCCCACCACAATCACGGCAATATGCGGCGTCTTGTACTTCGGGTGGATCTTTCCAAGGAACGCGGGAAGCGCACCGTCCTCCGCCATCGTATAAATATACCGTGCCGGCGCCGCGATGCCTGGGTTGATGGTAGACAGGTCGCCGCCGAAGGCAATGCCAACGCACAGCAGGATGATCGGCATACCTACCAGTCCGGCTGCTTTCAGGCCCTCCGCATAGGGTGCGTCCGCCGCGGCAAGGATTCCATAGAACTGCATGGGAACCAGACCAACCAGAAACCACTGGAACAGCGCGTTGAGGGCAAACACCAGAAATACCGACAGCTTCAGCGCCCGGGGCAGATTATACTGTGGATATCTGGTCTCGGACCCCATGGAAACACAGGTTTCAAAGCCCGTGTAGCACCACCACACCAGTCCGAAAATATACATGATCTCCCGGAAGGGCGGCAGCTCCTTCATGGCGATGCCGCCGAAATAGGAGACGTGAACCTTTGGAATCATATAAAGGAACCATGCGGCGGCACAGCCCCAGAAGAAAAACATAAATCCGGTCTGGGCCCTGCCGGACTGCTCGATGCCCCGGAAATTCAATATCAGAAACACCACGACCAGCGCAATGGCGATGACCCGGGAGTCCAGCCACGAGATATCAACGCCCAGCTGCTCCAGCAGGATCTTAAAATAGTTGGAAAACGCCAGCGTCTCTCCCGCGCCGATGGCAACAACGGAAATAATATAGTGCCAGCCGGAGAGATTCGCCCAAAGCCGGTTCAGTCCCCGCTTCGCATAGTGGTAAGTGCCGCCGGCGCAGGGAAGCGCGGCGGACATTTCACCGTATATCAGGCAGGGCCAGATAGAAATCAGCAGCGCGACAAATGTAAACCCGATGATCCAGGAGCCTACAAGGCCGATCTGAGCAGAGCCGCAGGTAAACAGGCCTACCCCCACCACCGTGCCAATGGTCATACTGATGGATTCCTTCAGCCCCAGCGCCCGCACAAGTCCCTCTTTTTTCTCCTCCATCGTTGTTGTCCCCTTATTCCAGAAGATACGCGGCATACTTGACAGCCATGGCTTTCCAATTCTCCAGCGCCTGGCCCATTACCGCACCGCAGGACTCCCGGTACAGCGCCCACACGAACCAATAGTAGGCGATGATGGCGGTGTAAGCCATGAAGTGGAACAGCTTTCCCTCTGTAAAGCTGTCGCCGAGATACGCCCGGATGAAGCGCTCCGCCTCATCAAAGCCGTACATGGCATCAACAATATAGTAGCCCACATCGATGCCTGGGTCGGAAAAACCGGCGTACTCCCAATCGATCAGGATGACATCCCCACCAGGCAGCAGCATCCAGTTCGGCTGGTAGGTATCGCCGTGGCAGAAGCATTTTTCCACTCCGTCGCCCAGCGTCCGCGCGTACAGTCTGCCGATTTTCTCCTTCAGGGAGATATAAGGCGCAAAACAGTTCGGATCCTTGCGAAGCAGCAGCCGCTCCATGTCCAGCGCGTCCTCCCAGGGCTTCATACCGTAGTCTACCCGAACCCCGGAACTGTGCAGCTTTTTGAGAACCGCGATGACACGTTTGGAATCGTCAAAGGAGGAATACTCCGGCTCCCGGAATTCCGGGATATACACGGATATCTTCCAGCCCTCATTCACATCCGCGTAGATATAGGTTGGGTCAATGCCAAGCTGCTTTGCCTTGATCAATGAGGTTTTCTCGTTGCGGCGGCTGATGATGCTTTCCGTGCCGTCTCCGGGATGCCGGTAGATATAGTCCACACCGTCAATCTTAAAAATAAAGGAAGTATTGGTCATGCCCTTGCTGACGTTGCGGAAATCCACAATATCCTCTTCATCGCATCGGAACACCAGTTTGATATTCCGAATAATTTCGCTGTGGGTATGGCCCAGGTACTGATTGTCAAACTGCCGCAGCTCCTCGAAATAGTCAAACTCAAAAATATTACCCGCCGCGTACACCTTGAAGTACATGGGCGGCAGAACATCCAGATAATCCTTCACCATCCACTCCCAGAAGAAAGAATCGTACCTGCCGACGGTTCTGTCTGCCTCTGCCAGTGCAATAAACGCATCGGAGAATTCCTTTTTCCAAAAGGCATGACCCAGAAGAATCTGCCCGCCGGCGCGGCGTTCCTCCATTTTGAGAATCCTGCCGTCGGAATCCGTGTCAACGTACATTTCGTTGGTCATATCCGTAACGGAGACACCGGCGTTGAAGGTCTGGTACTCAAACTGATGGAAAGGATTCTCTACAAAATAGCTGTCGCTGACACAGATATAGGTATTGCGAAGCTCCTGCCGGGCAAGGTACAGACTCTCGATGTTGTTCTTCAGATTAAAGGTATCGTTGATGATGAAGCGAACGCCGTACTTGTCTTTCAAGTAGAAGAACATTTCCTTTTTATATCCCAGCACCAGCGTAATATCCTGGATACCCGCCGCCTGAAGCTGCTGGATCTGGCGTTCAATCAGCCGCTCCCCCTTGACCTCAAACAGCCCCTTGGGCTGCTCCAGAGACAGCGGGATAAACCGGGTGGAGGCTCCCGCCGCCAGAATCATCGCGTTGTCCACCCGGTATGGCTCCAGCGCCTCCAGTCCCGCCGGTGTCAGGCTTCCGGCTTGGGAGATCATGCCATCCCGAACCAGCCGGTTGTATGCTTCCCGATCTGTCAGGGCTCTGTTTTCCTCGATATCCGCGCCGCAAACCGCCCGGCCCCGGCTTCCGTCATACAGGCTGTTCAGAATGTGAAATTCCGTTTTTGTCATAGTATCCCCTCATTTATGCCTTGGCGTGGGAAGTCAAGCCCCGCAGTGTCGCTTTCATGACGTTCTCCCGGCAGCTTTCATAGGGCTTGCCGGAAAGGTAGAGCCCCTCCACCCGAAGCTGCCCCAGGTCCTGCTTCGGCATGGTATAGGGGTTGGCCGACAGAACTACCATATCCGCGATTTTTCCCGGTTCCAGACTGCCCCGCTCTTTTTCGTCAAAGCACGCGCAGCAGCCGTGATAGGTACACATCCGCACCGCGTCCTCCACCGACACCGCCTGTGCCGGGTTGGTGTGGTTCACCGCCCGATCAATCCACGCGATAGGATCCGGGGTGGTACAGGGAGCGTCAGAGCCAAAGGATACCATAATCCCATTGTCCCGGAAGGTGCGGATGGGGTTCAGCCTTTGCAGTCTGTCCGGTCCCAAAATCGTCTCCAGATAGGTGTCCGGCTCCTGCTCCCAACCGATAAAGGCGCTCTGCACCGGCATCTGGATGTGGTAATCCCGGCAAATCTGAATGCCTTCTTCCGTGGGCAGGCAATCATGGATGATGCCGTGGCGATGGTCGGTCCGGGGGTAGTCCTCCAGCGCGGCCTTCAGCCCGCGACAGGCCTGATCGAAAGCCTTGTCACCGATGGCGTGCAGTTCAATCTGAAGCCCTGCCCGGTTGGCGGCCTTGCAGAACTCCGTCACCTTCTGGTCGTCGTAATACAGAACGCCTTCTCCGCCTAATGCGTCCGCATAAGGCTCCTTCAGCGCGGCGTCATGGGAGCCGAAGCAGCCGTCCAGCGCGCACGCAAAGCACCCGCCGATTCTGGGAAGCCCCCGGCTGGTCGCCACCTGAATGTTCATTGACTGCGGAAACACCCGGAGCTGGAAGCCGTTTTTTAGACTCTTCGCAAAGATTTTCTCCATGGTGATATCCAGATCGCCCGCAAATCCCACACCGCTGACGGTGTGGACACAGCCGATACCCCGGCTGGCCAGGAAATCGACCGCGGACTGCATATTTCGGTACAGTTCCGGAATGGACAGAGAGCTTGTAATATAGTCCGAGAATCGGAAAAACGCTTCCTGATTCATCTCGCCGGTGTCCGGATGATAGCCCCGCAGAGTTTCCACTTTCTTCCGCATTTTTTCCAATAGCTTGGAATTGGTGATGCAGGCGTGGCCATCGTACTTCACCACCATCAGCTCCTTATCCGGGCAGACGGAGTCCAGCTCCTCCCGGCTGACCAGGCGCTTTTCTTTTACGGAATATGGTGACGCACCAAATGCAATCAACGTCTTTGCCGGGGATTTCCGGGCAAAGACCCGAATCATTTCCAGAATCTCCGCATTGGACTTGGCATCCATCACATTCAATCCCGCGTGAAAGGTGGAGAAGGACGCGAAATGCTGGTGGGTATCCACAAAGGACGGAAGGAGGGCTTTGTCCCCCAGCTCGATTCTCTCTGCGGCGGCGTACCGCTCCGGCAATTCATTTCCCACATATTCGATGATTCCGTTCTCCTCAACCAGATACCGAAAGACTTCGTTTTTTTCATTAACCGACAGGATACTTCCACAAAAACATCGCATTTCATTTACCTCTCAACGATAAGAAGGGTCCAGCTGGGCAAGCTCATAATAGTTATCGATTTCCATAATGTCGCTTTTTTCGCACTGCCGAATCTCCACGGCATAGCTTTCTTTGCGCAGCACCAGCGGGACGAACTCCCAGAACTGATCCTTCCCATCCGGCTCCTCCTCATAGACCTGCCGGAAGTCCCGGCGCAGCTTCGCGCTGTCCTCCGGCGTCCAGTAGGAAATGCCATAGTAATTGTAGCAGTAGGTATTGCCCTTCTGATACTGGGTGATATGCCCATCCTCCAGCCGGAAGGACCAGTCGTCAGTTTCCAACGAATAGGCACCGAGAATGTTGCTGGTATACTGGTACTTCGTAATAACCGCTGGGTTGGAGATGTACAGATCCGCCTCGCACAGATAGCAAGCGTCGATCCGATCCAGCACCGCCATCGCAGAGGAAATGTTGTTGGTGGAGTCGTAAATATCATTGTCCACCAGCTTCAGGAAGGGATACTTGGGAAGCAGTTCGTCAAAGCGCTCCTTTTGATAGCCCCGCACCAACGTGATATCGGTGATGCCCACAGCTGTCAGGGCATCCAGCAGCGTATCGATAATCCGTACACCGTTCACCGTCACCATTGGCTTGGGTCGATCCGCTGTCGCCGGCATCATTCTGGAGCCAAACCCCGCCGCCAGAATCACCGCCCGTTTCACCCGGTAAGGCTCCAGCGCAGCCAATCCGGCATCGGTGATGCCCAGAACATCCCCCTTTTGATTTACTAATTCCGCGCTGCTAAGGCTGCGCAGGCAGGAATTGACGATGCTGCCTGAGAGTTTCAGCGTATCCGACAAGGTTCGAATAGAATACGTCCGCATCCCATTCTTCTCCAGAAATGTCAGTATTTCAAATTGGTACCTAGATAACTCCATGTGCATATCCTCCTCATTTACAAGTAGGCTTACGATTGCCCTTCCACAATTCGCCGGATACCTCATATTAGATTATCACAATCATAAGGATTCTTATCATTTTTGTCAATATCTCAGTCTGCTTGAGTTTCGCTCAATATCAAAATGAACAGGGTTTCTGAGCGGGGAAACTCCCATCCTGCATGAAATGGGGAGTTTCTCTCCCAAAATTACAAAAATGGCATAGCAACAAGGCACAACTGTTTTGAACAATTGCGCCGGGGTGGGATATATCCGAAGACATCAGGCTGGTAATGGGAAACGCAGCTGGTTTTGGTTCGGTCTTTTCGGCTTGAACCAATCTCGGATGCCTGTATGGGCATGCCGCAGCAGCTCAGAGATTCCGTCTGCGATTCTGTAATAGAGGCAGTGCACCTTGTCCTTAATCGGTCTGGCGGCCTCCAGAATGGATTTGGGTCGTCGATATGAATCACCGGCTCAGAGGGGATAATGCTGCGAATATACCGCAGATAGTCAGTCAGCGCTTCCTCAGGAATCCCACGAGCCAGATGATCCGAAAGCCGATCCACTGTATACCGCTTCTTTGTATTCTCCTGAAGCCGCTGGCTGATCTGGGTCAGCAGACAACTTTTGGACACCACAATTCCGCAAGTCATATCAGCGGTAAACTTCGCTTCAGGGGAAGAATGGTGAGCTGATAATTTCTTTGAAAAATTGATAATTTCTCGTTTCATTTTGTAAGTCTCTGTGATATAATAATTCGTGGAAGGGTTCGCTCCTTTTTGTTTGGTGTGTTGTTTTGAAACGATTCAATTATACCACAAAATCAAGCGAATTTCTTCCATTTTTTATCTTATTTTTTCTTATTTGGTGGCTTTTCGCCTGTGGATAACTTTGAAACTTAGACAAACCGAAACTCAAGCACGTTTGACCTTTATTTTTCAGTTGGATATGCTACAATCATATAAAGGAAGTGAGCTTCATGTTTAATTATCAGGAAATAGATGCAACACGGCTTGACTACAAGCTGGCTCTGGAGGAAATCAAGCCCAAGAACTGGCCGAAGTCGGTCTCTGCTTTTGCAAACTCTCACGGCGGATACATTCTATTCGGTGTCACGAATGATACCCACCAGGCGATGGGTGTAAATGACCCGCAGGCCGTATTTTAAATTCCTACGTAAATTGCAAGTTCAAGTTAGACACCCAGCGGTAGAAAAATGAGTTCCATCTTAGCCACAGTTTTGGTTGAAGCGTCAGATTCAACCAAAATTGGGGCTTCCGCAGCCGCTCAGGCTGCGCAAACAATGTCAAGGAATGCTTCAAAGAGTTCTTCCGGAGTACAGTACCCCAGATTCTTCCTCGGTAGGCTGTTAAGGGCATCTGCTGCCCAGAGGATATCCTCCTCAGAGAAATTCTCAATGGATCGTAAATTGCAAGTTCAAGTTAGACACCCAGCGGTAGAAAAATGAGTTCCATACTATCGATTGCGGGGATAGTATCGTGAGCCGGAATATGATTGGATTGTTGACCACAATGATGGAAGCAAAATTGCAAGACTTTTAATTTTTTAGTACCGACACGCCGGATTGATATCCACAGTCAGGGTCTTCTTATCGTGGCAAGGTTTACAAAGGCTCTGCCCGTTGCTCCTGTCCCAGAACAACCTCTGATCTCCACGGTGTGGTGTGATGTGGTCAACCACAGTGGCTTCGTGTATCGGTCTCGTTTCATGCACTCGGCACACAGCGGGCGGCTCTGAAACCATCCCTCTTTGTTTTCAGAGTATGCACTATGCAGATGGATGCGTGCGGAAATATAGGAAGAATTAACATATTGTGTTTTTAGCCAAACGGCAAGGGCGGTAGTTATACATAGTGACAACGATCGAGGCTGAAACCGTGCGTATCCGAAAGGGGAAACGAAATGCCACGGCAGGCCATTTTGAAACCGTGGCTATGTTTTGTAGTAGAGAAGAAAAATGTTACAAGTAACAAAAATATATTCCAGAGAATGGCTGACGTATTGATTTTAGACTGCCGCTTGGATATAATGGAATAGAAAAGTGCAACAAGTTGCAAAAATCTATTTCAAGGAGGCTCGACGATGGAGATTCGCAGAGATTTCTATTTGAATAAACTGATAAAGAGAAAAAACAATGGACTAATCAAGGTAATTACCGGCATCCGCAGATGTGGCAAGTCCTATTTACTGAATACCCTTTTTTATCATCACCTGCTGGAAAATGGAGTGGATACCGACCATATCATTCGTTTTGCCTTTGATTCAGCAGACGACCTTTATCTGATTGGTGAAAGCCTGATTCAGATTGAAAAGGAAAAGCGTGGTGTTGACCCGGAAAAATTCATGGCTTATATCCGTTCCAAGGTCATTGATGAAGGAATGTACTATCTGCTTCTTGATGAAATTCAGATGTTGGATTGCTTTGAAGCTGTTCTGAATGGTTATCTCCGTAAGGATAATATGGATGTATTTGTGACCGGAAGCAATGCAAAACTACTGTCCAAAGACATCGCCACTGAGTTCGCTGGTCGTGGCGACGAGGTTCATATGTATCCCCTGAGCTTTGCGGAGTTTATGACCGTTTATAACGGCGATAAATACATGGGTTTCTCTGAGTATATGCTCTACGGCGGTATCCCCCAGGTGGTGCTTCGTGAGGGAGCAAACGATAAGGCCGCAGCATTGCAGAATTTGTTCAATGAGATTTATATTCGGGATATTACCAGACGCAACCGGATAAAAAACATGGGTGAACTGGAAGATCTTCTGAATATTCTCTCCTCTTCCATTGGTTCACTGACCAATCCGGAAAAGCTGAGAAATACGTTTAGGACCATAAAGAAATCAAAGATTACCGCCAACACCATTAAAAAGTATTTGGACTACTTTGAGGATTCTTTCCTGATTGAATCTGCCCAGCGGTTTGATATCAAGGGCAAGGCATATATTGAAACGCCTAAGAAATATTATTTTTCCGACCTGGGACTTCGCAACGCAAGGATCAACTTCCGTCAGTTCGAGCAAACCCATTCTATGGAGAATGTCATTTACAACGAGCTTCGTATGCGTGGATACAGCGTGGATGTGGGTGTCGTTCCCATTGCGGAAAAGGACAGGGACGGAAAGGTTACCCGCAAGCAGCTGGAGGTGGATTTTGTCTGCAACCTTGGTTCTTCCAGATACTATATTCAGTCGGCATATTCGCTGCCTGATGAGGCAAAGCGCACGCAGGAAACCAGACCATTCAGGAAGATTGACGATTCGTTCAAGAAAATCGTTGTTACCAAAGATATCGTTCCCCTGCATTACGATGAATACGGCATCCTGACCGTAAATATCTATGATTTTTTACTTGATCCGACGTGTCTTGAAAAATAACGGAATAACGATAATCAGGAAGTCATCCTGCACAAAAGCATCCCGGAAGCCACACGATTTGGTGCTGCTTCCGGGATGTTTCCTTCTTCCTGTTGAATTGTCATAACTCTGATAGGATTCTCTTGGGTAGATGCAATACGCTTTATACAGCTGGCGGAGAATTACTTCAACCTCTTCTGAATTGATCCCGCTCGCTGATCTTGCCCAGCTTCACAAGTCTCGCCGCAATTGCTCCGGGCGAACGCTTGAAGTAGCTGCAAATCTCTTTTTTGGTGCAGCCTTGCTCAAACATACGAGAAAGAGCCTCTTCATCTTCCGCTGTCCAGGGCTTTCCGGCATTGTCGGGCGATGGTTTGGTTAACTTTTGAGGCTGATTGTCCAAATACCGCAGAACCGTATTCAACGCCCGGACAATCTCCACCTGATTGCAGCTGTCGTCCTCCGGCAAAACCTCGCCGGTAAGGGGGTTAACCCCATCCGACAGAACGGCGAGTAACTCTTTAGCCCGTTGAATATCCATATATTTTCCTCTCTTTCATTTATACTCGCTATTTTGGCGCATCTTCGATTACCTATTATCCCACCACCAGCTTGTTTGTCTTCTTCAAAAACTTTGCCGGAATTGGGCGATCCAGCTTCCAGATGACATTCATGGGGCGGGAGCCTGTGTGGCTCACATAGCTGGCAGTCCCCAGATAGGTATACGCCTCGGCACCATTTGTAATCCGATCCGATTTGAACTCCCGGACGAATAGCAGCACCTTGCTGCCGCGCTCCCTGTGATGGATATACCGCTGTCCAGTTGCGGAATTTTCAGCTGTTGTGCTCTGGCTCTGCCAGTGGAATAGGCTTTCGTTGATGGAATAGTCGTTATACATGGTCGTTGGCGAATAGTCCTTGTCAGCCTTATTGAGCGTCACAAAGAATACATCCAGTTGCTTCTCCGGCAGCCACTTCACGCCCTCGCGGACGGTTGCGGGCTTCATAAAACCTAAGGCAACCAGCAGCTGATCGCGGGTGTAGGTGCAGTGCAGATCCAGTGGGCAATCGAAGCCCAGGTCAACCGGTTCATCAATAAAGTCAATCTTTTCATACCGATATCGGAGCAATTCTAAAAGTTCACTCAGGAGAACTGGGCTGTCAGAAAGGGCATAGAGGTTACTTAGCACTTCGTCGCTGCTCCAATCCTCTGCAGCCTTGCCCCAAATGGTGATATAGAACATCTGCAACATTCGCTTTTGCAGTTCCGGCAGCGCGGCGAAATCTACATCATCCAGCCTTGGTAGCAGATCAAGAAGGAAAGAGATCCAGCGGCGGGAATCGATGACAGCCAGCCGTGCAAAGGCTTTCGTCAGGATATCTTCCATCGGTTCCTGGAAATCAGGTGTAACATCTGCTCTGGCGCACAGGCGGGAGAAGGACGTAAACTTGTAAACCGCTCTGGGGTCCAGATGGTAGTAGTCCAGGAAATTGCCCAAGGTCAGTTCCAGCCCGGTATCATCAGCAAAGGAGACCACCCGGGACACCAGACCAGCCGTGTTTCCGTAGGAGGCACGGATGTTGTCAAGAATAAATCGAGCCGCTTTCTTTTCCAGTTGAATGTAGCAGCCCTTGGGGACGGATACGAAACCATCCTTGATTTCCCGGGTGACACTGCGGGTGGTATTGCTGAGCAGGGCCGCAAATTTATCCTCAAAGTTGTATTTCTTGTTTGCCTGACCGATGAAGTCCAACACGGTCAGGCACTCTTTCTCCTCCGCCAGACGCAAGCCACGGCCCAGCTGCTGCAGGAACACGGTCAGTGACTCCGTAGGACGCAGGAAAAGCACGGTGTTGACCTCGGGAATATCCACGCCTTCGTTGTAGATATCCACAACGAAAATGAAACGAACTTCCCCTGCGACTAAACGCTGCTTGGCAGTTTTTCTTTCCTCATCAGGGGAACTGCCTGTCAGGTACATTGTCGGGATGCCATGTTCGTTGAAATAACGGCACATAAACTCCGCATGCTCAATGGAGACACAGAAACCAAGTCCCTTTACGTCATCAATATCGGTGACATATTTCAGCAAAGACGTGACCACCAGATCGGCACGCCGTTGTGCCACCGCTCCGCTGAGGGTATAAATCTTTGTCAGCTCGCTCTTATCATAGCCGCCGGCACTCCATTTCAGAGTGTCCAAGTCCACCGTATCCGTGACACCAAAATACTGGAACGGGCACAGCAGTTTCCGGTCAATGGCTTCCGGCAGGCGGATTTCCGCCGCAATACGGTTACCAAAATAGGAGAGAATGCTCTTGCCATCCATACGCTCCGGGGTAGCAGTCAAGCCCAACAGAATGGATGGCTGATAATAGGAAAGCAGCTTCTGATAGGTTGGTGCAGCGGCATGGTGGAACTCGTCCACGATGACGTAATCATAAAACTCCGGTGTGGTTTTTGCGGTGAAGTCCTGCGAGTTGAAAGTCTGAATCGAAATAAACAGATTATCGATACTCTCAGGCTTGTAACTGCCCACAAACATCTCACCGAAGTTGGCATCCTTCAACACAGCCCGGAAGGTGTATAAGCTCTGCTTGAGGATTTCTTCCCGGTGCGCTACAAAGAGCAGGCGGCAGGGCTTGCCCGGATTCTGCTTGCGGAAGCGCTTGTAATCCAAGGCGGAAATGACGGTTTTGCCGGTGCCAGTGGCAGCTACAACCAGATTGCGGTTGTAACCGCGAACCTTCCGCTCTGCTTCCAACTTGTCCAGGATCTCCTGCTGATAGGAGTATGGTGTGATATCCATTGTGTATACTTCGGCATGATTGGAGCCGAAATACTTTTCAGCGTTCAGCGCTCGTGCAAGACGCTCCTTCTGGTCCTCGGAGTAATACTCAAACTCGTTGGAGTTCCAGTAGCTCTCGAAGGTAGCTGCTATCTTGTCGATGGTCTCCGGCAGATCTTTCTTCGTGACCTTCACGTTCCATTCCAAACCGCTGGAAATAGCCGCGTTGGATAGGTTGGAAGAGCCGACGTAAGCCGTTGTGAAGCCCGTATTGCGATAGAAAACGTAGGTTTTGGCGTGCAGACGCGTGCGCTTGGTGTCATAGCTGACCTTGATCTTGGTATTGGGCAGCTGATGTAGCTCCTCAATCGCTTTTACATCGGTAGCACCCATATAGGAAGTCGTGATAATGCGAAGCTCTCCGCCATTTTGTGTAAACTCCCGAAGCTCATCCATCAGAAGGCGCAGGCCGCTCCACTTGATGAAGGATACCAGCATATCAATGCGGTCAGCAGATACAATTTCCTTTTTGAGTTCCGTGTACATCTGAGGCTCATGGATCGCACCGGTGAACAGCGAACTCTGGGCAATAGAGGTCTCCGGGCGGCTCAGATCGGCAGCGGTTTTGCCCACAGCCAGCCGGGGATCGGCTTCCCGAAAAAGCGCAAGAAGCTGCTCTGCCCGCTGGTCAACACCCAGCGAAGCAAAGTCAGCCTCTTTGGTTGTGTTTTGGATGAGGGATACAATCTGATTGGTCAGCGCAATTTGGGCAGAGAGATCCCCGCCGTTATCCACCACATTGTCCAGACCTTTCTGAACCACATCTGCCAGATACTGCGCCAACACCTTGGATGCTTCCGCCTTGTCAATGGGCGCAACAGCCTTGCGGGCTTCCGGGATTTCCGCAAGCTCGCTGTTCAGGGCATTGTTGATAACTTGTTCATACAGCCCATAGTTTATCATCTGTTGCGCATCTCCATTCGTATACAGGCTTATGCTCCATGGCCTTCAAAGCCACACTCCAATCCTGTCTTTTACTTTTTTCAGAATCCTTCTCTTCTCTGCGTATTCCAGCAGCTGCGGGATGTTCTTTTTGGGGTCTGCCACATAGCCCTGAATGGCTTTGTTATACGTTTCCCGATCCATTTTGTTTTCGTTGAAGATACAGTCACAAATCAGCCGGTCACGGTCAAAAATCTGCATCGTACAATCTCCATAATCCGCGGAGGTGACGCCAAGCTTGAGGAGATCTTTTTTCATGTAGTATGGCTGAACAAACGGATAATCCAGGTGAAAGCGAGACTTGGAGGTATCCCGATCCACGGCAATATTCCATTCCAGCGGTGTCCGGTCAGAGTATCTGTAATAGAACAGAGCAGAATACATACACAGAACTCCATCCGGGAAGAGCTGCGCAACCTGTGCCGCTTCTGACAGCTTTGCGTCCTCCCCATAAAGCCGGAAATAGCTGGGCTTGATGCGCTCAATAACCCGGTCCGTCACCAGCTTCCGAATACCGTTACTGTCATATCCAAGTTCGGTCAAATCGGATGTACGGAAGATTCCGCCGTTTTGATTTACGATATTTTGTAGCCGTTCTCTATGAGACATTTGCTCACCAACTTTCCGATTCATCAAAAATATCTGTCTTTCCTACTTATCATTATACGCATACAGTACGCATAGTCAACAAAAATTTCCGCACGCTTTCTAGCTGTGCGGAAATTTTTGTATTCTAATTACGCGTAGAACGCCAGATTTTATATGGAGCATTTTGCAAAATGCGCAGAAAAGCACACAGTGCTGATCTTGGGGATTGGGGATTCGCCCCAACAAGCAAAATCCGTTCAGGTGCTACCTGAACACTGCTTGCTACTACGAAATAAAATATTTATAGCTTTTTTAACAACTGGGATAAGGGTTGCAATTCATTAGCCATAGCAAAGTCTCCACGCAAAGTGATCTGATGCAATCTGGAGAAAACTAAATGCCTAACACAAATTCGTAATCAAGCTGTTTTTTCCGCTCCTGCCAATCTGGCATGTGGATCGTAATAAAATCGTAGAAATCCTTATTATGATGCGGGTACAAAAAATGTGCCAACTCATGCAAAATGACATATTCTACACAAGGAACACTTGCTTTGTACAGGTAATAGTTCAGATTCACTTTCTGTTTTTTTCTGCTGCAGCTCCCCCATAGAGTACTCATCTTCTTCACACACACTGAAGGCTTTTCAATGCCATGCTTTTCGATAATTGGGTACAGCCGATCTACAATGTCCTGATAGTGGCGTCTGGATGTCTGCTGCCACCAGTTGTTTACCTGTTTATCGATCTTTTCCTGATCCATTTCCGTGGTATAGATGTGAAGCACACCATCTTCACGAGAAATCTGCTTGCGTTTGGCTTCATGAACCTGGATTGTAAGCTGCCTGCCTAAGATGCGGGTAGATGCTCCCGAAATGAAATGCTCCTCTTTCTCAACTGCTCTCGTTTGAACAAAGAGATCCAGCTTTTCTTCAATCCAAGACGTTTTACTAATAAGATGCTCCTGAATCCAGGAGTCCGGTGTTCCAATTGGTGCAGATAGTTTTATTTCTCCAGAAGGAAATACTTTCAATCGCACATGTTTCATTTTCTTTAGAGAAACCGCCACGGGTATTGTTGTTCCTTTTACTGTTACTGAGTACTCCATATCAATACCTGCTCATCGCTGTCTTAATAGCATTCTCAATCAGAAGGTCCATCTTATCGATTGGCAAATCAATTCCAAACTCATCGCAGAAGTCCCACAGCAGATCCTCGACAGCCTGATTCATTTTCTTGTGGATCGGTGTGCTTGTTCTCCAGTCCACACGAGCCAGCGACTGCACTGCCTGCTTCATATCCAGCGCCAATTTACCAACCGCATCATCGAATTCCAGGTCATCTCCGCCGTGTTGTTTTAGTGTATCCGCCACAACGCCATAAAAAGCCTTTGCATCACTATCGTTCACAATTGCAGACGGGTATGAATGTCCGGTAAATCCCTGCCGCAGGTCATCGGCCATTTTCTTCATGCTGGCCAGATACACATTTTCATCTCTGGATTTTCTGTATTCTGCGATCGTGTCCCGAATTCTTTCAGAGAACTTCTTAAACATCATCGGATCCTCGTATCTTCTGGATTCCAACTCAGAAACGATACGGGTATGGATGTATGCAGCCTTCGCTTTCTGGCCTTCCACTTCTTCCAGCTGTTTGTCCATAGCAGCTTTGTCATGGATGGCGACCGGCTCCACGACAATTTCAACCGGCTCAGATGTAACAAATGTATTCAGCAGGCTTCTGATGCCATCCTCATATTTGCTGAAATCCACCTTTTCAGCATATACCATCATCAGCGCAGAACGCAGTTTCTGGAAGAACAGTAGATCTGTCTTGTATTTCTGCATCTGATCAAAACCGATGCTCTGGTACAGGGAGTAGTTGCCCATTGCCATAGTCATCATCTTGGAAAATGTCGCCAGTTTCTCATAGAACTCTTTTCTGAGTGCCTCACTCTCTGCTGTATCTTCCTTGTCAAAGAATGCCACCCAGGCTCTGGGGTTATTCTGATCAAAAGACGCATTGCCAAAGAAGTCCCACAAAGCCTTGTGCGCCTGCCTCAGTTTCTCCTGTCCCTCTGCTGCTGTTGCAATAGAGTCCGCAATATCTGCAGGATCATATCCCGACAAACCAGACTGATCGTCACTGTACATTTCCATTGCGTTATTCAGGTTTCCAAACAAACCCCAATAGTCAACAATCAGACCGAAATCTTTTCCCGCCGCAATACGGTTAACGCGGGCAATGGCCTGCAACAGAGAATGCTCCTTCATAGGCTTGTCCACATACAGCACACCCAGAGACGGTGCATCGAAACCAGTTAACAGCATGCTCTGCACAATTACAATATCAACATCCTCGCCGCCGATGATATTGTTCTTTACGTATTCTTCGTAATCATCATACTTAGTTCCAAACCGGGGTTCGACTTCCTTTTTGAAGAAGTCCCGGATAATTGCTTTGTCATTTTTACCGATGACACCCTCATCACCCTCAGTAGAAACAGAATCATCGCAGATCAGTGCAGCTGCTTTTACACCACCCAGACCGTTAATGGCATGCTCCAGCTGAACTGCCAGGGCGCGGGTTGAGACTGCAGCCATTGCTTTGAATCCGCGAGGTTTGCAGTAGTTAAGAAAATGCGCATGGATATCAAAAGCAATCATAGAAAGACGCTGTTCCGTCTGTGCCAGGTGCATGAAGGAACTCCACTTTCTGCGCATATCCTCTTTCTGAGGCTCGGTCAGCGGTGCAAGGATACGCTTCAAATAATCATCAATTCTGTCGCTGGTTACCTTCTGGGGAATAACACGCCCATCATAAACCAGCGGAACAATGACACCATCACGAATGCCATCTTCAAAACGATAGGAATGGCCGATCTGCTTGCCAAACTTCATATAAGTATTACTCTTATCTTTCCGAAGCAAGGGCGTACCGGTAAAGCCGATCTTGAAGGCATTGGGAAGCACCTCATTCATCATGTTATGGAATTCACCGGTATGAGAACGGTGGCTTTCATCGATCAGAAGGAAAATGTTCTTATCTTTGATCTTGGTTCTGGATTTTGCTGCAGCCTCAAACTTATTGATGGTTGTGGCGATCAGCGTGTTGCCACCATCCTTCAACAAAGAAACCAGGCCGCGCCCGGTAGTCGCTTCTACGGGGTCCATGCCAGTATGGACAAAGTTATCCCGCAGCTGCTTGATCAGATTCAGTCGGTCACAAACCAGAACAAATCTCGGGTTTACAATGGCTCTGTCTGCAATAATGCGCTTTACCAGCATGACCATTGTCAGGGACTTACCACTGCCCTGTGTATGCCAAATGACACCGCCACGGCTGTTACAACCATCCTCACCGTGAATACGGCGCATCGTATTTTCAACGCCAAAGAACTGCTGATAACGGGCAACCTTCTTAATGCCGCTATCATACAGAATAAAGAAACGAATAATGTTCAGCAGCCGCTTCTTGGACAGCATGGATACGATTACCTTGTCCTGCTCGGTGATGTGGCCATCGTCCACATAGCGCTTTGCTGCTTCTTCCTGCCACTGTACATCCTCTTCGTGCCACTTGCAGTAAAACTCCTGCTTGGTTCCGGCAGTACCGTATTTTACGGATTCCGGATTCATGGCAATTGCCAGCTGCGTGAACTTGAACAGTTGGGGGATATAGTCCGGCTGCCAGTTACGGACATTCTGCTTCACGCCCTCTTCCACATCCACACTGGACTTCTTGCATTCGATCACAACCAGAGGAATGCCGTTGACCAGCAGAACAATGTCAGGCCGGGCATACTTACCATTGGTACGCTCCACGGAAAATTCATCCGTAACCTGCCAGATATTATTCTCAGGGTGTTCCCAGTCAATATAGGAAATATCGAAGGACTGGGTATTGCCGTCATATAGATGTACGTCGCAGCTCTTGCCGTAAATCAGCCGGTCATAGATTGCCTTACTGGAGAACATCAGCCCACGCTCCAGGGGAGCATCCAGTTCGCGGATCGCTTCGCCGATAGCATCGTCCGGAAATGGAGTCTGCCTACCACGGTAAACAAAGGACTGAGAAGCCAAAAATTCCCGCATAACATCCGGGAACAGCACATGGGAAAGATGGCCGCGCTTCTGCTCGGCCTCTGCTCGGGGGATATATTGATAGCCCATGGCTTGCAGTTCCCGCAACGCTCTGTCCTGGGATTCCGGACGCTCATTAAAAATCTGATGACTCGGCATAGTGAATACCTCCGACCTATATGATAAAGAGGCACAGCAGGGCGCTAAGGCCCTGCCGGCCTGATACCGATTATTTCTTGTCCCTCGGCGGACAGGGGTCGTTGCCATGGCTGTTGGGGTTCTGAATGGTGCCATCCTTGCGGTGGGGGATCAATTCCGTGCCTTGGTTGATACTCATCCTCCTGCCAGCTTCCATAGCCTCTTTCTTGGTCTCATAGTGACCGCTGCTACGCTTTGCGTTTTCGCGCTTCACATCCCAACCACCGTCGGGATTGGGGACGATATGATGTTCTTTTCTTGCCATTGTGTCCTTTCTCTTGACTTCCGTCAAGTGTGCATGCTACAATGAGCATATAAGTTGATTGCCCGTCTGCTTATATTGAGTGCTTAAGTTGTTGCCGCAACTTAAGCGCTCTTTTTTTGTGCCCTCATAGGCCTCACCGCCTTTCATAATAATTATTGTGCGAAAAACACTATGCCGGACAGTTGTGACCAGCTCAGCTTTATGATGGGTCTTATGCGTTTCACTGCTCTTGTATGCTTAACCGGTCTAACCCGCTTCACATGCTTCACAGGACACACATGCTTCATTGGCTTTACCGGGCCCGAACCGGAAGCATTTTCAGTAAAGAAAACACAATATCCATTCAGGTCACGTATCCAGCCATTCTCATACCAGCCAAATTGTCTGCCGTTATAGCCGTATACAGCATCCGTATGTAGATATGCTACTGGCTCGCCCGTGAACAGGTAGATGTGGATATCATCTTCTGTATAAGCCGTGGGACGTCCATGATTATCGTAAAACACCATAAGCGATTCCTCCTTTCTCTTTATTCGCCTATATTCCAAGGGTGCCGGTGCAGTTGCCGCTACACCGGCTTTTCCCTTAAGCGTTCACGCGCACAAGCCCAGTCAGGAGAAGCTGCATCAGGGCTTTCTTTTTTTGTTTCCATGCTTCGATTTCTTTTTCGATAGCTGTTATCTCTTTTTCCGCCGCACAGAACAGATTCGCCAATGCATCTTGCTCATCTTTCTCAGGACAGGGAAGCAGGTACTTTTTCATATCCGAAGCAAGGATATGTTTGACCGTATTACCTGTGATACAGCCAACCAATCTTCCTTGACCTATGGGAGAATTAATGTAGCAAGCACAAAAGTAAGGATTTACTCTTGGTGTAGGTGTCATAATGATTATCGCATGGGAATTGCTACCATCTATTTTTTCCGTAACAACAGTGCAATCGCCTACATGCCCAGATTGAACTACTACAACATCTCCAGTCCGCAAAACAGAGTTCGGATGCTTTCTGTGAAATTCTTCAGAAATATGAGGAACTTCTGATAAATCCCATTGTCCATTTTGAATGTTCGTACCTTCAATGTAAGGTATTCCATCGTCTACGTAATAAGGGGTTGCAGTACCAACGAAGCCATTGCGAATATACAAAAACACTTCAGATAACGGTATTTCTTTCCACATCCTTGTTTCAAACCCAGGCAAATGAACCCCACTATCTGGATCAAGCAGTTTCTGCATCAGCCATTGTTTCTGGCGGCGCTTTTCCTCCAGCAGCTGCTGTTTCAGCTCGATCACCCGGTCGCAGGTTGCCAAAATCTCAGCGATCTTCTGCTGCTCTGTAAGAGGTGGCACAGGAAAAATAGTGCTGTAAAAATCATCATCTGTAAGATTCAGCAGTCCATCATCACGAACACCATGGTTGATTTTCTGCGTCAGCTGCTTATTCATAAAGCCGTTAATAAAAAGCTGCTCGTAATACTCAGGGTGACCTTGCGCAATTCGGAAGCACTCGAAAACATTAGGGACAGCCGCCTCGTCTCGCTCTCTGAGCATGTAGGTACATCCCTGCGGATAAAGTTTTGAGTTACCTTTGTTGTATGCAAAATCGCCTCTGCGAAGGACGGTATACTTGCTGTATTGCTTGCCGGACAGTTCTTTGCCGAATTTCTCCGCCTGGTTTACAAAGCCAATACCCGCCGAGATACTCAGTGTTTCAAAATCCCGATCCCCAGCATGTTCATGTAAGACGGAAGAAATCTCCGACAAAGGCGCGCTACTCCAGTCGTCCGGGATACATCCCGCTGCAGTTTCAGCATATCCCTCCGGCACCTCGCCGCGGCGAACCGCCTCTATTCGTTTTTTAATGGATTCCTTCATAATTCAATCCTCTATCTATAAATTGTGCAGCGCGGTAGCGAAGCTTGCATCACCGGTGGTAAATAGCGCGACAGAGTATGCGGCAAATGATGCCGCCTTGGTAATTGCGGGGATAAGCTGGGTATTAACGAACTGTGCCATTGGCATCATCTCCTTTGCTCTAATATAGGTAATTGCGAGTGGGATGCAAGCCCCTACCATCTCCACAAACATGTGGCATATTAATTATCGCCGCCGGACTTCAGCTTCCTCTTTTCCTGCTCTCGCTCGATCTGAGCGATGCTCTTCTGGGGAGTAGGCAGATCCTCCGGCATGGTGCCGCCCAGTTCCTTGATGGTCTGGCGAACCTTCTTACCAACCTGGTAATGGGTATCATAAGCTGCCTGCTTTCCCTGAATGTTTTCGCGGCGCAGCTTCTCGTCGGTCTGGGTCGCACGGAATAGATTAGCAGCCAGTTCGGTACTACCCATGTGATCCAGAATCTTCTGGCTCTTCTTCAGCCCCTTCCGGGCATGGATCTCCTTGGCTCCAAGGCCACCATACAGGCCCTGATAACCCTTGTTCTGGAAGATTGCGTAATCACGGGGATCCACAACGCCTGCCATCTGAGCTGCCTCTGCCAAAGACTTGTTGTGGGCAATCATCTCATTGCGGATCGCCAGTCGTTTCTGATATTCGGACAGCTGCTCGTAATTGTCGATCAGCTCCTGCTGCCGGGTCTTCACCGCAAAGTAGGTCTGGCCGATGGCGATGACTTCCTTCCGAGGATCGCCATTCATCACGATCAGGTAGCAAGCATACCGGGAAAGCATATAATCGGGGATATCTTTGTGAGCGCCTTTCGGCATTTCGATCGTTTTGCTGACATCAGCAAAATGATCCTCAATGGAAAAACCACTGTTTTTGCAGGCAAGCTTTGCTCGTTCTACGGCTTCAGCAAAATTTCTCCATTGCACATACTCCAGGACCGGCTGGAGCTCACGAGCCAGCCAGTATTCCTCGCCATACTCATTGATGTGCTTGATGCTTTCAAAGGTCTGTTCGCTGTATTTTACAAGTTCACTCATAAACCAAGCTCCTTCAAATACTGCGCCATCTGGGCTTCCACCACAGCGATTTCAGCCTTGATACGCTCGATGTTACCCTGCACTTCTTCAATGTCAATCAGTTCTTCTTCCTCAAAGGTATCCACATAACGGGGGATGTTGAGGTTGAACTCATTTTCCTGAATTTCTTCAAAAGAAGCGACATGTGCAAATCGCTCTACATCCACCCGGTCGGTATATGCTTTGAATATGGCGTTGATATGACACTGATCCAGCTTGTTCTGGTTCTTATCCTTGCGATATCTCAGATTACCCTCCGCGTCCTTGCCGGAGGCATCAATGAACAGAACATCACTGGTGGCACGGTTTTTCTTAAACACCAGGATGCAGGCAGGAATAGAAGTGCCATAGAACAGGTTGGCAGGCAGGCCAATGACTGCATCCAACAGATTTTTCTCGATTACGGTCTGACGGATACGACCTTCGGCCGAGCCTCGGAAGAGAACACCATGAGGTACAACCGCAGCCATACGGCCATTGCTCCGCAGAGAATGGAGCATGTGCAGCAGAAACGCCCAATCACCCTTACTTGCAGGAGGCACACCCCAGTCAAAACGGTGGAAGCGATCCAGGTTTGCAGTCATCTTGAACTTTTTGTCCTTATCACTGCCGCCATCCTCCTGGCCGCCGGAATTGAAGCCCTCTGCCCACTTGTCCAGAGAGAAAGGCATGTTTGCGACAATGACATCAAACTGCTTCAGGTTCCCATCGGAATCCAGATGCTGAGGGTTTGCCAGGGTATCACCCCAGGCAATGTCATTGGGATTGACATGGATCCCGTGGATAAAGAGGTTCATTCTGGCCATAGACCAGGAAGACCCGTTCATTTCCTGACCGTAGATCGCAACCTGATCCAGATTACCAGCCTGACGGGCGGTGCGAATCAGCAGAGAAGCAGAGCCACAAGTGGGGTCATAAATAGAGTCGCCTGCCCGGGGAGCGGTCAGCATTCCCATCAGTTCGGAGACCATGCTGGGAGTGAAGAAACTGCCTGCCTTCTTACCTGCTTCGGCAGCGAATTCGCCGACCATGTATTCATAGGCATCGCCGATCACATACGCAGGATCTTCGCCGGGGCCGACTTCAATCTGGGAAGGCTCCAGGCACAGAGGCTTGAAATCCTCCAGAAGGGTACGCAACTTGGTAACCTTCTGTTGAGGATTGCCCAGCATGGATTCGCTGTTGAAATTGATGCTGCGGAACACACCACGCAGTTCGGTGTTACTGTCCTGGATGCCCTGCAGTGCGGTATTGATCATTTCACCGATTTTGGGATCAAAACGGTTCTCATAGAGATAGTCAAACCGTTCCTTTTCGCCCAGCACGAAGGGCAGATTCTTCTTGGCTCGTTCAATGCGGATCTGGTTACCCTTGTACCGCTCCTCCAGATCTCTGAGGAATTCCTTGTAGGTGTCATCCAGATATTTCAGGAACAGCATAGACAGGACAAAGTCCTTGTAGTTTGCGGCATCGATTGTGCCACGGAAGGTTCCCGCCGCTTTCCACAGCGTCGCCTTAATATCCTGCGAAGTAGTCTTGCTCATCTTCTATTTCCTCCACCATTTATTATTTGGGAAGCCAGCAACGACACCAGTCTGTCGTTTTCGGTCATATATTCATTCAGAAGCTGCTTACGCTTTCGGCTGAGTTTCCAGATGGCACCAACCTTGCGCTGCTCCGGTAAAGGGATAACCGGGATTGCGATACCTGCCAACTTTTTGACAGACACCGCTTTGATTGCCGCCGCACTACCAGTCACATGCTCCACCAGACCAAGGATGTCTTTCTGTTCCAGCAGGTAGCCCAGATAGTCAGGATCGATCTCAGCACCAGGTCTAACCACAAGAATGTTCTGTGAGGCAACCATGCCCACAGATTCCAGCGTAACCACATGTACAAATGAGGGATTCAGACGCTTGACAAGAATGTCGCCTACGGACAGCAACTGTTTGTCCGCAAGTTCATCGCCTCGCCTCTGCACATCTGCCTCGTTCATCAGGCCCGTATCTGTAAAACTGTTAGGCTGAACCACGTTGTACCTGTACTTGCCCTTATCCGAAAAGCCGGTCAAGCCAGCCATGATCTCCGCCACATCACCCAGGCGTTTTTCAGTAGAATCCACCACGATCCCCCTCCTTTCGAGATTACTATATCACTGCCCACTACAATTGTCAATATAATTTTTAGTTAATGACTAACTTATATTTCAGACCAGAATAAATTTCGTTGCTCTCCCAATTAACTCCGTTTATTAATAGTAAGCGATCCACAATGGTTCTTAGTATGAGGAAATACCGCATAGATCGGTGATATTCTCCCTCCACGATGGCAGTGTTATATTCCACGGTCTTTCATAGAGGGAGCATATCAAAAGGTACTGAGGCTATTTCTTTTGTTTATAATTCGTTCACTTGACAAGCTATCCTCTCCTTGATATAATAAACAAACATATGTTCTTATATGATATCAGGTAAGCAACACGCAAAATCAAGTTAGCCACAAAGGAGGTATGACAATGAAACCCGAATTGAGCTATATCCGAAGCGGAGACTACTGGATACCCGATCTCAGACTGGAAAGCACCGAAGAGCATCCCCTGAACAAGTACGGGCGGATGCGCCGGACCTTCCTGCGGGAGCACAAACCTATCCAATACAGCATCCTGGCGATGCAGCAGAAGCTGTTCCCCCATCTGTGGGAGGTTCAGGAAGCCGCGGAGCGCCGATTGGAGCTGATTATGGATGGACTGTTGGCACAGAACCCGAGCCCGGACAAAGCAACTGACCAGCTTGGCTGGGTGCAGCATCGGAACTGCCTGAAAGCACAGGCGGAGGAAATCATTTTTTCGGAGCTGATTTTTGCATGAAAAGCGGCGGGGGGTGTAGTGAAACGGTGCTGTTGACAAATACCCCCAAGCGGAATAATCCTTGAAAAATAGCCC
>OBLI01001154.1_pt1 | contig 26592 bp, 22 predicted proteins | sample 1519701 | NCBI WGS metagenome assembly OBLI01 (sample SAMEA3663005, study PRJEB22513) | pig gut metagenome | biome: pig gut; feature: pig-associated habitat; material: faeces | place: France | collected 2012 | reverse complement strand
GAGTTGCCCTGAGGAACATAGGTTATGTTGCAGCGGGTCAGAGGGGATGCGGCCGCCTCTTTTTCCCCGTCGTATATCGTGACCGAGCCCTCATCAGGGGAGAGCAGGGCCAGCGCAAGCCTGACCATGGTGCTTTTTCCCGCTCCTGTCTCGCCAGTCACAGACGTTATTGAACCTGGCCGGAAATCGTATGTGAAATTCTTGAGTACCGGTTCGCAACCGTCAGGATATGAGAATGTTACATTGGAAAATCTGATTCCCGGAACACCGTTGAGTCTTATCGGTTCGCCCTGCTCCTCCAATGGCATTCCGGTCAGTTCGCACAGCCTTTCCACACTCGACAATGTCCTTGCGAATGCCGGAATCTGCCGGCTCAGGTCCACGACCGGCCTCTGCACCATGGATACGAGCTGGAGGAATGCCGCCATCTCTCCGAAACTGACCGTCCCGGCCGCCAGACCTTTTATTCCCCTGAGCATTACGAAAAGGTATCCTCCCGAGAATCCGGCCTGAACCATTGTCCTGGAAAAGATGGAATAGTCCGTCCTGTCCAGAATTTTCTTCTGCAATCCCTCCTGGAGGCTGTTCAGCTCGTCTGTGCTCCTCGAGGTGTACTCCAATGCGGAAATCAATGTCCTATGCTGGATATTTTCCTGTATGTGGCTCTGTACCAGGCTGTCGGAGCGTCTGATGTCAGATGTCAGCCCGCGCATTTTCCTGACGAAGCCCTTGCTCAGCAGCACTGCGACCGGCATGATAGCGAACAGAATCGCAGCGAGTTTCCAGTCCATGCCGGCGAGAATCCAGAGTGCACCGCAAAGCTGGAATGCAGTGACCAGGGCGGATGGAATCGACAGGCAAATCATGCTGCTGACGGATGCGACATCCTCCTCGATCCGGTTCATCACATCCCCGGTATGCAGGAAATTCCTTCCCGTCCATCGGCTCTCCATGATATGGGAGAAAATCTTGTGCTTCAGGCTGTTGCGCAGCCCTATCTCGTTCCTTGCGCTGATCTTCACGCGGAAATTCGACAACAGAAGCTGGAGCACCATGCAGCCGGCCATAATACCTGCCAATGCGGGGCCGGAACCTTTCTCTCCGCCGGTGGCAATGTCTATCAAGGCCTTGCTGGACCAGATGAATGCCAATGTGGCGCAGACTCTGACACAGCCGGCGAAGGCGTCGAGCAATATTGCCCTTCGCCATCCCCTGGCCGCCTTCCACAGCCAGATTATGCTGTCCTTCATCCTCATCTGCAGAATATTCTCCATGTTTTCAGCAACGGCCTCCTCAAGGGTCTTGCAACCATCCAGATTCTCGCCTTGAATCTTTCCATAAAGCATTCAGGATCAATGCTCTTTCCTTTCCGAACAATCCTTGTGGCCACGGCGATGATATCCTCTCTCAAGCAGGATTCCGTCTTGTACAGGTTCCCGTCACCCATAAGTGTCACAGCATTGCCTTCAATGTTTATAACTCTATGAAGAACAATGCCTTCACCCGTTCTCGCAAGTATGATGCATCCCTTTCGGGCCTGAATCCCGGCCGCGAGCACTATCTCGTCCTTCCCGTCCCTGATGAACGGTTCCATGCTGCGGCCCTTCGCCTTGATGCGCACTGATTTCCCCTCCGCAAGAAGTTGTTCCACTCCGGAGAAAAACAGTTCGTTGCTTACAGACGTTTCTGTCACGTTTGACGGCTTTCCGTTCATTCCTGCAAAATAAATCAATTTTTCCAAGTGAACAATAATTATTATGGTTAAATTTGTATTCATCTGAAAAATCCATTTCAATGAATATTTTCAATCCGGAGCACGACCTCTGCCTTGCCAACGGCGACCCGAATTTCGTTCCTCCCGAGTCCGCATTGCGGTTCGGCCGGGAATGCGCTGGCCTGAATTCCTGGATTGAGACCGGGGACGGCATCATTCCCTGGGGCTGGGATGCTGTCCTGAAACGCCGGCTGATCAGGGATGGAATCTCGCCTGACCTCCTGCCTTCCGACAGGTTCCTGGAGGATGTGAAAATGTTGTCGCACAGGCGCAATGCATTGCACGCCAATGATTTCCTGCTTGAAAGCCTGCCTTGTCTTAGACAGTTCGCCGATTCGGCCCGCGCCTTCGAGGCTCACTCCTGCGAAGATGTCCTGGCATTGGCCGACCGCTTCGGGGATGCAGTGGCGAAGGCTCCCTGGTCAGGAAGCGGCAAGGGCCTGCGCTGGCTCAGAGCGGGGGAGCTGTCGGATAATGATCTGGGCTGGTGCAGGAATGTGCTCCGCAAGCAGGGGAGTGTAATAGTGGAGAGTCGGAAGAATGTCGTGCAGGATTTCGCAATGCTTTTCAGCATCTCCCGCGATGAAGTCCGATTTGAAGGCATGTCATTGTTTTTCAATGAGAACGGCATGTACAAGGGCAATGTCCTCGCCTCCGACGAATGGATTCTTTCCCAGCTTTCCACTTATCTTCCAAGAGAGATTTTCATTGAACTGAAGTGTGCCCTCACCGCCTTTTTCCGAAGGAATTATCTCGGTGTATATCAGGGCTATCTTGGCGTGGACATGTTCATTTTCAAGGATGCCGCCGATTCTTTCCGCATTGCCCCCTGCGTTGAAATCAATGCACGCATGACAATGGGCCTCCTTGCCCGCCGTGTTTTCGACCGGCATCTCGATTATTCTCCAGACTACGGCCTCCGCCTTGTCCGTGACATCCGCTCCAGCTCCGTTCCCTCCGGCCGCTTCGTCCTGCGCATGGACTATTCCCCTTCCGGCCTCCGTCTTCCGGACGGCGCCATCCCTCTGACGCATTTTTCGGATGGGTTTCTGTATGCGGTGATTGTTTATTCTGCATAAAACAAGTTGCTCCTCCGTCAAAATTACTTATATTTGTGGATAGCCATTGAATATTTAGCCAACTTATGCATTTCATGAAATTCTCTTCACTCGCCTTTACGGCTTCGCTTGCGCTTTTTGCATTGTCCTGCTCGGGAGGCTCTGCCGGATTTGAATTGACGGATCCGATTGAGGATGGCTGGGATTGCTCGCAATGGATTTCCGTTGCCGATGCTCCCGTCGTTGAGGAAAGGATTACCGACGGGCACAGGGCTGCGGACGGCGCCAGTTGGTTCGTGTTCGGGCTCGAAAGCGGCAAGGCCGTCAAGTCCGTGCGCTGGATGACAGCCGGACTGGGAGTCTACCAGCTTTATGTCAATGGGAACATTGTCGGGGATGAGGTGCTGAAACCGGGTTTCACGCATCCGTTCAAGACTAAAAGGTCATTCACATATGACGTGACTCATGCTGTCAGAAGTGGTTCTGTCAATGTTTTTGCTGCACAGGTGACCCCGGGCTGGTGGGCTGACAAGATCGTGACGCCTTCCGGAAGCGACCATATGATTGGCCGCAGATGTGCGTTCCGCTCAGTCATCGAGGTGGAGTACAAAGATGGGGAGCGGAAGCTTTTCGGCACGGATACCCTCAGCTGGAAGGCTGGCATAGCCGGTCCGGTGAAACATTCGGCAATTTTTGACGGAGAGGAATATGATGCCAGGGAACTGCCTGGATATGAAACTCCCGAGCTGCTCTCAACCCCTGAGGTGAATACTGAATTCAGTGGGGAAATCCTGCCGACCTGCGGGGCTGAAATATATCACCGTCATGACCTCGCGCTGGCACCTGCAAGATCTTATGTGTGGAAGGAAGTCACCGGTTCATCCGAAACTGAGTATGGCAAGATTGTCATTGACAGGGAGTACAAGGCGGGAGAGCCTATGACCATCTCCGAGGGCGAGAACCTTGTCATTGACTTCGGCCAGAACTGTGCGGCAGTGCCTTCGTTCGAGTTCAGGGCTGCTGAAGGAACACGTCTGACCTGTCTTCCTTCCGAGATTCTCAATGACGGCAACGGAGCACATTCGCGTGGGATGGACGGCCCGGAGGGCAGTGTTCACCGCCGCAATCTCCGTATCCAGGACAAGGGAATCAGGCTTGATTACACATTTGCCGGCAGGAAGGGATATGAGACTTACACCCCGATGTGCACGTTCTTCGGCTACAGATTTGTCTCAATCACAGCAGACGGAGACGTGACAATCAGAAAGATCAGCTCAATCCCGGTGACTTCGATTGCCGAAAATCTGGAGACAGGCGTTCTCACAACCGGCAATGAACTTGTAAATAAATTGATTTCCAATACGGTATGGGGCCAGCGCTCCAATTATCTCTCCGTCCCGACAGACTGCCCGCAGAGGGATGAGAGGCTTGGATGGACGGCTGATACCCAGGTGTTTACGGAGACGGGAACATTCTTCGCCAACACTGCTCCATTCTTCCACAAGTGGACAAGGGACATGCGTGACACCCAGACCGAACTCGGAGGCTATCCGGGAGTGGCTCCTCTTGCCCAGTACGGAGCGGAGCCTTCGTCAATGATGAGGCTGGGATGGGCCGATGCCGGTGTCATCGTGCCGTGGACAGTGTGGAAACAGTTCGGGGACGTCTCCATCATCGAGGAGAACTGGGCGTCGATGGAGAAGTTCTTCAATCATATTACCGAGACAAAATACGATCATGAGGCTCTCAAGGCCGAAAATGGCAATTTCCAATGGGCGGACTGGCTCAGCTATGAGCCGCTTGAGAGTTGTGGCGGAGGTATATGGGGCCGGGATGCTGACGGGAAGAGATATCTTCTGCCGGAGGCGGTTCAGTACTGGAATTATCTCTGCGCCTCATATTGGGCTCTGGACGCCGGTATGATGAGGGATATGGCTGCGGCTACAGGACGGGATGCAGCATATTTCGAGAATGTCAGGAAGCAGGCCGTCGATTATATCAGGACTGAATTCATGGATGCCGAAGGCCGTTTCAGGCTTGAGATTCTGAATACCATGCAGACTCCGGCATTGTTTGCACTGAAGAACGGCGTGATGGAAGGTCCGGCGAAAGAAGCTGTCATCTCCAGGCTTCGCAGAAATTTCGAGGAGCACGACGGATGTCTCCAGACCGGCTTCCTCGGCACTTCAATACTGCTTCCGACATTGTCGGAGAACGGTATGAATGACATTGCATACGAACTTCTCTTCCAGCGCAGGAATCCGAGCTGGCTCTATTCAGTTGACAATGGAGCCACTACAATCTGGGAGCGTTGGAACAGCTACACCATCGACAAGGGAATGGGCCCGAACGGTATGAACAGCTTCAATCATTATGCATACGGATGCGTTTGCCAATGGCTGTGGGAATATGCCGCCGGAATCTGCACCGACATCAATGAGGCAGGCTTCAGGCGTATCATAATGAAGCCGGTTCCGGATCGCAGGCTCGGACATCTAGATGCCGTATATCGTTCGGCTGCAGGCGTGCTCGAGAGCCATTGGCGTTATGAAGGAGATGAATGGATATGGGACTTCACGATTCCTGAAGGGGCGGTCGCCACAGTTACTCTCCCTGGTGAGGAGTCTGCCCGTGAATATCCGGCGGGTTCGCTTACTTTAAGAAAGAAAATTGAATAACTAATTAATTAATAACGGAGGATATTATGTTTCGTAAATCATTTTTGTTTCTTGCCTGTGCGGTACTCCTGTCCGCCTGCTGCTCATCAGGTGACGGATACCGGATCAAGGATGGCGTAATCGTGTTTGACGAGCCGGCTCCGGCCAAGGGGCAGGAGGATATGCTTCTGTTTGCAGCAGATCCTATCGACACTGTGCGCACAGGATTCATAGGCCTGGGAATGAGGGGACCGGATGCGGTCAGGCGTTTTACTTATATTGACGGGGCCAAGGTCGTGGCTCTCTGTGACCTTGAGGCCGACAGGGTCGCCAAGTCTCAGGAGATTCTTGCCGGGAGGGGCAAGCCTGCCGCTGCCGAGTACTCGGGAGAGGATGGCTGGAAGCAGCTCTGTGAGAGGGACGACATTGACCTCGTGTACATCTGTACCAACTGGCAGACCCACGTGGAAATGGCAGTTTATGCGATGGAATGCGGAAAGCATGTCGCAGTGGAGGTGCCTGCGGCAATGTCCGTTGCGGAATGCTGGAGGCTGGTTGACACATCAGAGCGTACCAGGAAGCATTGCATGATGCTTGAGAACTGCGTGTATGACTTCTTCGAGCTCACCTGCCTCAATATGGCACAGCAGGGTCTCTTCGGGGAGGTTCTCCATGCTGAGGGTGCGTACATCCACAATCTTGAGCCTTTCTGGGATTATTATCATAACAATTGGAGACTCGACTTCAACCAGAAGCATAGCGGAGACGTTTATGCCACTCACGGTTTCGGCCCGGACTGCCAGGTCCTCAATATTCACCGTGGCGACAAGCTCGAGTATCTGGTGTCAATGGATACGAAGTCTGTCGTAGGACTTGAGGTTGCAAAGGAGAAGATGGGCGTGGATACATTCGCCAATGGTGACCAGACTTCGACATTGGTCAAGACAAGGAACGGAAAGACAATTCTCGTTCAGCACAATGTCTATACTCCGAGGCCTTATGACCGTATGTATCAGCTTGTCGGGACCAAGGGCTTCGCCGACAAGTATCCGAATTCGGCATTTGCCTTCGAGCCTGACCAGATAGCTGACGCCGCTGCTGAGTATGACAATCTTTCCAGCCATTCATACGTTCCGCGCGAGGTTCGTGATTCCCTGATGGCAAAGTACAAACATCCTATTGCCAAGGAAATTGAGGAAAAGGCCCGCGAGGTCGGCGGACACGGCGGAATGGATTTCATCATGGATTACAGACTTGTGTGGTGTCTGCGTAACGGCAAGCCTCTCGATATGGACGTCTACGATGCCGCAGAGTGGTCCTGCCTGGGTGAGCTTACCGCCGCTTCCATTGCGAACGGCAGCAAGCCTGTGAAGATTCCTGATTTCACCCGCGGCCGCTGGAACAAGGTCGATGGCCTGAAGTTGGCGGAGTAATTTTTCGTGAGGCGGTTGACATTTTTTCTCTCAGAAGTAATGAAGTGCAATTACGCCACATATGCAAAGAGGCTGACCAAAAAGTCTGTCATAATGACAATTAATGGGCTTTTGGGTCAGCCTCTTTTTAAAGATTCCTAAGGAAGGGACAAATCCTCATCCGTAATATAAAAAATCCACTTTCTGATGACCGACTCGATTTTTAACTTATAGTCATATCTCTTCCAATGCTCCTCTGAAAAGAGTTGATGCCCTCCATCATCTTTTGTCTCCAATGTCCATTCTCTGATCAATGACTCATCCTCCGAATAAAGAGATACCTTGTTGATACGATAATACTGCGAGTCGATATTGCTCCAATACTTACTGTCAGGCATAACATCAAATCCCCTTACTCCATTTCCAATCACTTCCCACACTTGGACTAGCAACACAGAATCGTCTGGTTCAATTCTTTTCAACCCTAATCCCCAATCCATCTTTACGGGAACTCCCGAATCATTGCGGATGTAGAAGTCATACCCATAGTAATTCATCCATTTTCCAGGATCGCAAGAGATAAGGCTCAAACCGACAAGGATTATTACTATTAAACTATTATATCTTGTCATTTGGTTATTGCTTAAATATTAGTAAATCAGAGCCTTTTTCAACCACGAATTCAGAAAGTTCAGTAGAAATACTGACGATAACGAAATAACCAAAATTTTAAATAAATGACTCATGGTTTAAAAATGTTTATCAGTTCTGCGAAGTTACATTATTCATATCTATAAATCAAGCAAAGACTAATAACTTATCCATTTCAATCAAAGAACAGAATAGCAAGAGTTTGATGTTGAAATGTTTCTGGAGGGGTTTGATACCATATTTCGGAGGACTTGCCGTCCTCGGCACTAGAGGGACCCAAACGAAGTTTGGGGTGGCCTTGTCCGGAGAAATGAGGTATCAATTCCTCATCCATAATGGATTTTTTCTCAACAAACAAGGGTGGCGAACCGCCACTCACCCTGAGCGTCAGCGAACGGAGAAGCAAGGCTTCTCCCAATACCCCTCGGGGTGGTGCGAAGCACGGGGGTACGACATTATCTCAACAAATGAGGGTGGCTTTCGCATTAACAAGGAGCGAAGCGACCGAAGGGGTTTCGGGGAAATCTTTCCCCGTGCCCTTGAGGGCTGTCGCGAAGCGACTGGGTGATACGACATTCATCTCAACGAATAAGGGAGTGGCACAAGCCACTCCCTTATTCGTTGAGATACCAGGATTCGAACCTGGACAGACAGAACCAAAATCTGTAGTGCTACCATTACACCATACCTCAATTCATCCCGGCAAAGATAGAACTATTTTCTCTATCTGCCAAATCTGCACCCGAATCTTTGTCGGGACTCCAGCCTGCGCGTCCGACATCTATGCGCTCCATCATAAATACTGAAGGAAAATTCGTTTATCAACGGGCAATTGATTAACTTTACAGCCGTAATGCATATTGATATGAGAAAGAATTTTGGTTCGAAGCACTGGCTCTTTCCTCAGCCGGTTCTGATGATAGCCACATACAATGAGGATGGTACTCCAGACATAATGAACGCTGCCTGGGGCGGCATCAGCGACTCAGACGAGATATCGATATCTATCAGCAACACCCACAAGACCGCCGAGAACCTCCAGAAGAGGGGAGCGTTCACAGTGAGCTTCGCAACGGCGGACCAGGTAGCCGCCTGCGACTACGTCGGTCTCGTATCTGGCAACAAGGTTGCGGACAAGTTCGCAAGGGCCGGATTCCACGCCGTGAAGTCCGAGTTCGTAGATGCGCCACTCGTGGAGGAACTGCCTATGGCCCTGGAGTGCAGGGTGCGGTCGTATGACACGGAGACCGACATCCTTAGGGGCGAGATAGTGAACGTATCCGCCGACGAAACCATCCTTACCGATGGAAAGATCGACCCGGCCAAGTTCCGCCCGATAGTCTTCGACCCGGTGAACCACGACTACCTTGAGCTCGGTGCGAAGGCTGGCAAAGCATTCAGCGAAGGCAACAAGCTGAAATAGAGAGTATTCGAAGCAAGGGCCTTTGGATCATGAGAAACAAGCATAAATAGGAAGATGCCTATGACAGGACTTCTCGAATTCGATATGGGTGGGGGAGTGCGAGCCTTCACTGCGGGACGGGACGTGCCGCTGCCCTGTGCGGTGGTACAGCCTCACCAGACCCACTCGACGGTGGTGGCCCACGTGGACAGGCCGGGACTTACAAGGGAGGACCTCGAAGGGGTAGATGCCCTGGTGACGGACCTTCAGGGTGTCGCCATCGGTGTCAGGACAGCGGACTGCATACCTGTCCTGCTGTATGATCCTGTGCACAGGGCCATAGGCGCAGCGCACAGCGGATGGAGAGGGACGGTCAACATGATCAGCAAGAAGACCGTGCTGGAAATGTGCCGCCTGTTCGGTTCCCATCCGGAGGATATCAGGGCCGTTATAGGTCCGGGCATAGGCTATGACAGCTTCCAGGTAGGGGAGGAGGTGGCCCTGACCTTCAAGGAATCGGGCTTCCCGATAGACAGGATATGGTCGTTCAGGGGAGCGCGGAAGGAAGGGACGATGGAAGGCGGCCATCACCTTGACCTGAAGGAGTGCGTGCGCCATTCACTTATCGAGTGCGGAGTGGCAGAGGGGAACATAAGCGTTTCGGACATTGATACCTACATTGACGAAAGGTTCTATTCGGCACGCCGCGAGGGAAGCTCCTGCGGAAGGAACATCAATGCAATAATGCTTGTTTGACCGAGGACGGATTCCCGCTATGTCTGTATCCGGCCGCCATTGCACTATTCGCTCATTTTCTGCATTATGACGTAACCGTGCATCGGCTCCTGCTGAGGTGTCATTGTGGAAAATTCAGGACCTGGATTTCAAAATATCATCCCATATTTCCAAGGTGCTGAAGGCCCTGAAGATTGCAATGAAAGACTACCTTAAGGTATTGATACTGTTTGTGTTAATGAGTTTTATCATACAAAGTGTATTTAGAAATGAAGAAGTTGCTGCCAATAGTCGTCATTATGCTGATGACACTTCCGCTTTATGCGCAGAATCCGGCGTGGAATCTCGAAGTCGAGGCTTCGGAACTCAATCTCGTGGGCAAGGCATTCCACGATACCCCGAATCCTTACCACAGGATTGACACCTGCCGTTTCAAGGGCTTTACCAGGGGAGAGAACATGCAATGCCGCTGCGCTGCGGGTCTTGCCGTCCTTTTTACGACAGATGCGGATGCCGTGGGCGTGAAGATGGACTTCGATGAGGCAAGTGCGGATTCCTATCGCTCTTACAGGGGCTTTGACCTCTACATCAGGAAGGACGGGAAATGGCTCTGGGCCGGGATGTGTGACTTCCCGCGCGACCATAAAAACAAGGAGACTGTCCGTACCCTTGTGAAATGCATGGCGGAAGGCGAGAAAGAGTGTCTGCTCTATCTCCCGCTCTACACTGATATCAAATCCTGCAAGGTCTGTGTTTCCAGGGCTTCCCACATTGACCCGATGGAATCTCCTTTCAGGCATAAGATAGTCTTCCACGGCAGCAGTTTCACGCACGGCATAAGCACGGCCCGTTCCGGCATGTCATACCCCGTTCAGTTCATGCGCCGTACAGGTCTGCAGCCCATTACACTCGGCTTCAGCGGAAATTGCAAGATGCAGCCTTATTTCGCCGATGTCCTCGAGGAAGTAGATGCGGATGCCTATGTGTTCGATCCATTCTCCAATCCGAACATCCCTATGATTAAAGAGCGTCTCCGTCCCTTCATTGACAGGATGGTGAAGGCTCATCCGGGCAAGCCGATCATAGTGCAGCGCACAATTTACTGGGAGATGGAGAATTTCGACACTTCGGCCCAGAAAGAATTCGGAGGACGCCGCAGCCTGTCGGACAGCCTCATGACGGAAATATGCAGGGAATACAAGGACGTATATTACATCAAGCCTGATGCTGCCCTGCACAATGGAGAATCCTCTACAGCCGATGGAGTTCATCCGAATGACAACGGCTACTCGCTCTGGGAGAAATCGATTGAGAAGCCCATTCTCAAAATCCTGAGGAAGTACTATAAGGATATAAAGTAGTTATATGGATAAGGAGTTGTTGTTCAGCTATATAAGTGGCCATGCGACCGATGCTCAGATAAAGGAGGTCATGCAGTGGGCCCACGAGGATCCGGCCAATATGAAGGAGCTGTAAACATATTATCAGGTTTCTTTCCGGGTTGAGGACAGCAGTATCCTGGAAAGGCGTTCCACCTGCAAGTTCATGACCTCCGACGGAATTGACTGCATCATGGATGTCCTTCTCATGGGAGAGAATCTCAGCTGAATAACGAGACGAAGCTCCTACGTTAGCAAATGGCAGACAATATGCATAAGCAGTCCTTGGATAGGTTTTGTTATAGTTCGATGACCAATATGTAGCGTTGCTTCCCTTACCCGACAATGTGGTTCCGTCCCGCATGCCCGCCTTAGGGAGGAAAATCCAGTTGTCTTTATATCCTGATACGTTGGACTGTACCTTGTAACCTGCTACACCATTGAGGTAAGTTTCTGTCCAGTAGCATGCGGGCAATCATCTCATCTGTCTTCCCGAACGCGACCATCGTGCTTGACTGCTTCCATGTCTTGAAGCGATGCCACGATGCCATCGAGGAAGTCCGGCTTCATCTCAAGCGGAACGCCCAGGTAGAACTTCGAAGACAGCCTGTGCAGGATGTCAGAGTTGTATATGACATATATTTTGAGTACATTTGGCATGGAAGAACGTCATCCCGGCGGCACTCCGTACAGATCTGAAGAGATAGTAATTTTCAAACAACTGAATACAGGAAAATGATGGAAAAGAGACATTCTCAAATGTGGGCGGCATCCCTGGCCTTTGTCGCATTGCTTATGTGTTCCTGCTCCCATAAAGGAGCATCTGAGAAGGAAATGGATTCCTTCATCAGCGATCTGATGTCCCGCATGACTCTTGAGGAGAAATTGGGGCAGATGAATCTTCCTTCGGTTCCGAACACATCAGTGGTAACAGGCAATCAGAAATGTGAGAATGTCCTGGAAGACATCAGGGCCGGGAGAGTCGGTGCTATCCTGAATACTTATGGGTATGAGAATGTCCTTTTATATCAGAAAACTGCCGTGGAGGAGTCCCGTCTGGGGATTCCGCTTCTTGTCGGGCTGGATGTGATACACGGACACGAGACAGTATTCCCTATTCCATTGGGCCTTGCCTGCTCGTGGAATCCGGAGGATGCTCGTCTTGCTGCAAGGATTGCAGCGATTGAGGCTACGGCGGACGGCATCAACTGGACTTTCAATCCGATGGTTGACATTGCCCGTGACCCGAGATGGGGACGTTGCGCCGAAGGCTTCGGTGAGGACCCGTATCTGGGAAGCCTCTATGCGCGCGCCATGGTCCGGGGCTATCAGGGCGACGGCGACTATTCTGAAGACAGCGAGATGCTGGCCTGTCTGAAACATTTCGCCCTTTATGGCGCATCAGAGTCCGGCAGAGACTACCGCGAGGTTGACATGAGCCCGGCGCGTATGTACAACGAGTATTTCCCTCCGTACAGGGCTGCCGTCGAAGAGGGCGTTGCTTCGGTGATGACATCCTTCAATGATCTGAACGGCTGTCCTTCCACCGCAAACAGGTGGCTTCTTACCGAAGTGCTGCGGAATCAGTGGGGCTTTGACGGCTTTGTGGTTTCCGACTACAATGCTGTCGGAGAACTTGTCAATCACAGGGCTGCGGAATCCAGAGAGGAGGCTGCCGTGATGTCTCTGAATGCAGGTCTGGACATGGATATGGTGACTGCGGGCTGCATGACCCTTGGCGGGGCACTTGAAAGAGGGGAGATTAAAATGAGGCAGATAGATGCAGCCTGCCGCCGCATTCTCGAGGCGAAATGGAAACTCGGCCTTTTCAGCGACCCTTACAAATATCTTGACCCGACCAGAAAACAGAGAATATACACTGAGGAGAATCGTGCTGAAGCCCGCAGGATAGCCGCTTCGACTTTTGTGCTTCTGAAGAACGGGAAGGTTGACGGCAGGCAGCTGCTTCCGCTCGGCAAAAATCTGAAGCTGGCTCTTGTCGGCCCTCTTGCAGATGCCGGTGTACAGTATCAGGGATGCTGGGCTGTCGCCGCCAGGGATAATTATCCTTCACTGCTGGACGAGATGCGCAGGATGGATGGAATCAGCCTCAGATATGCGAAGGGCTGCAATATCCTTGAAGATGAGAGATTGGAAAAGATGGTAACGCCCGGGAAGACCTCCCGGTGGGACAGGCGTCCTCTGGATGAAATGATCAGTGAGGCCGTGTCCGCCGCCAGGAATTCGGACGTTGTTGTTGCCGCAATGGGAGAAGCCGCCAATATGAGCGGAGAATCCGGTTCCCGTACCGACATAAGCCTTCCGGAATGCCAGAAGAAACTGCTGAAAGCTTTGACCGGGACCGGAAAGCCGGTTGTCCTGGTGCTCTTCTCCGGCCGTCCGATGACGCTTGCCTGGGAAAATGAGGCAATGACCTCTATCCTGCAGACCTGGTTCGGCGGTTCTGAAGCGGCTGATGCCATCACGGACGTCCTTTTCGGAGATGTGAATCCTTCGGGAAAACTTACTATGTCATTCCCTTTCAGCGTCGGCCAGATTCCGGTTTATTACAATATGAAGAATACCGGCAGGGATGCATACAGCAAGGATTATCGCAGATATGCCAGCAACTGGATTGATTGCCCTAACGAGCCACTCTATCCTTTCGGATACGGCCTGAGCTATACCACCTTCGAGTATTCTCCCGTTGCATTGTCCGACACCTTGATGGCAGTCAATGGAGCGGTCAAGGCCAAGGTTACAGTCAGCAATACGGGCGAATATGACGGATATGAGGTGGCACAGCTCTATATCCGAGATGTCGTATCGTCGGAAACCCGTCCGGTCAAGGAACTCAAAGGCTTCAGGAGGGTGTTCCTCAAGGCTGGCGAAAGTGCTGAGATTGAATTCGATATCACCCCTGACATGCTCGGCTGGCATTCAGTGGACCAGTACAATCTTTCCGGCTCGTCTGAGCCGCTGTCAGCAAGATTCGTTGTGGAGCCCGGGGATTTCGACATAATGATAGGCACGGACAGCCGCAAGGTGGGATGTGCCCGATTGACATTGCAGTAAGCCTGCAGTTACGGCCTTTGCCGGATAGCGTTCAGAATCTGGAGGTTACGGCCTTCTTACATCCGCGGCCTCCAGATATCTTTCAGCAATCTTGCCCTTCCTGCCCGTCTTCAGGATGTAAGGGAAAATCGACAGGTCGAAAGCCTCAAACAGCCTTTCCGCTTCACTGTCCGCTTCCGGGTCAAGATTCAGGGTATCTACTAGCAGAACCCTGAGCTTGGGCTCCTCTTTCATTGTGCTGTTTATAGCCTCGAGATCGAGCAGGCAGCCGGAACACATGCTGTTGAATATGAAAATGAAGGTACCTTGTTTCAGCCTTTCGAGTCTGTAAGTCCTGAACCTGGCCTCTGGACCGTCGCCGCTTTCAAGATACTTGCCGGGAATCTGCTTCCTTGCCATAACCCCGGTGACCCTAATGTCCGGAATCTCCGAACCCGGCTTTGCCTTCGAGATGATGGACAGATATGAGTCCGCATAAGACAGGACGCAGAGGGAATCGTGCTCCGAACTCCATATTTCTTTGTTCGGAAGTATGTAATTTTCAATGAGATAGGCACTGCCTTCCTTGTATTTTCCCGTAAGCTGCTCCGAGTAGTAATATAGAAGGTCTCCCATTGTGGTCCTGAATGCGGGGGACCCTGCCGTTCTTGAAGCGAGAAGGTCAGTGACAGAATTGATCTCCTTCAGGCCCGGTTCTCCCTCGAAGGTGGAGAACAGCTTGTCAAACAGAGCCTCTGACTCAGGATTTCCGTAACTGTAATTCTCCTCCTCTGCCAGGTCATTCGCCATCATTGCCAATGTCCCTGCATCAAGTTTCCTTCCGACGATGATTCCGTCCCTGTCAATGAGGAACATTCCCGGAGTCTGCAGGATACCGTATTTTCTCTGGAAATCCGAGTCCATCTCCGGGTCCCAGAGATGCATTGTCTCCACGGCCTCAGGCATTGGGCTCAACTTCTCTCCGACATATTTGTCCCAGGCAAGGGAGTCGCAGCCGGTGTAAACGGCTATCAGCCTGAGATTCAACTTGATATCCTTAAGGGTATTGCGAAGCATGATGGACTGGATCAGGCAGTTCGCGCAGCCAGTATCGTAGAAATACAGTACGCTGTACCTTGACTCCCTTTTCTTCTGTACTGAATCATTGCCCCCGAACAGATCGACATCCTCTCCGGCCCTGTTCTTCAAAGTGAGACCCGGAGCCTGCATCCCCACGAGCGAGGCCCTGTTGAAATCAGCGAAAATCCTGGCATTCATCAGCTCAATATCGCTCTCAGGCCTCGCGTTCCCGCTTGTGAACCATTTATCCACAATGTGGACTGCGACTGCCTCCACTCCCATTATCTTGGAGGAGTAATAATGGCGGTAAAGCCACGTTGCCACGAATTGCCGTGTCTCCTGCTCATTGCAGCTTGAAATCAGGAAGTCGCATTCCGCAGCCTGTTCTTCGGCAGTGAGGCCTTCAATAGCCTTGACGTATGTCTCGAGTTTTGCGGACAGCGCCTTCAATGCGGAAGAGTCCGGTGCAGCAGCCTCAATCCTGTCCCGGGCAATGCTGTCAGCGGCCCGACAATCCGGCTCCGGCAACATTGACAGCAATGCTGCCAGTATTGCAACTGCCGATATTCCAATGTGTTTCATCATTGTCGGAGATTATTTCACCTCAGGCAGAACCACTCCTTCGCTGAGGAAGAGGGAAGTGTCCCCGTGATGGCGGAGGATGTCGCGTACGGCCGATGACGAGATATGGGCAAACTCCTGTGCTGTAGGGATGATGATGGTTTCCACATCAGGGGCAAGCCTCCTGTTGGCATCGGCTATGGAGCGTTCCGTCTCGAAATCAATCATGTTCCTGACACCGCGCACGATATGCCTTATTCCCAGTTCCCGGCATTTGTCCACGGTAAGATTGTCATATTTGATGATGCTCACTCCCTCGATGCCTTTGACGGCCTGGCCGATGATGTCGAGCCTCTGGTCCATGTCGAAGAAGCCGCGTTTGTCCTGGTTGATGCCGACAGCTACCACTACTTCGTCAAACATCGTGAGAGCCCTCTTGAGAATGTTGAGATGCCCTGCGGTAAACGGGTCGAAGGACCCGGGGAACAATGCCTTGCTCATATAAGATGATTTAGAGTTGCCAGTCTATAGGTGTTTTGCCCTCGGATTTGAGGATTTCATTTGTCCTGGAGAAATGCCTGCATCCGAAGAAAGCCCCGCGCGCCAGCGGGGAAGGGTGAGCCGCCTCCAGGACAGTGTGTCGGGAAGTGTCGATCAAATTTTTCTTGGATCTTGCATAATTGCCCCACAGAAGGAAAACAATCCCTTCGCAATTATCTGAAAGATAACGTATTACGGCGTCAGTGAACTCCTGCCAGCCGATGCGGCTGTGGGATGCTGGCTCCCCGCATCTGACGGTGAGGACGGCATTGAGCAGAAGAACTCCCTGCTCCGCCCATTTCCTCAGGTCCGGGCAGCCGCTCATCCTGATTCCAAGGTCGCTCTCGATCTCCTTGAAGATATTCTTGAGGGACGGCGGTACCGGGACATCGGCAGGGACGGAGAACGAAAGCCCCATGGCCTGACCCGGGCCGTGGTAAGGGTCCTGTCCGAGAATCACCACTTTCACCTTGTCCACCGGGGTCAGCTCGAAAGCCTTGAAAATATCATTGCCCGGAGGGAATATCAGCCTGCCCTCAGCCTTCTCCCTGTGGAGCTGCTGTGCAAGAGACATGAAATACGGTTTCCCGAATTCCTCTCTGAGCGCCTCCTTCCAGGAGGCTTCAATCCTGACGTCCATCACTTATGTTTTCAGAAGGCGCGGCTTCAGGCGAAAACGGCCTTGACCACGTCGTCGATAGTATTGACATAGACGAAGTTCAATCCCTTGATGTACACCTCGTTGATGTCCTCAATATCCTTGCGGTTCTCCTCGGAGATGATGATGGTCTTCACTCCGGCTCTCTTGGCTGCGAGAATCTTCTCCTTGATGCCGCCTACAGGCAGCACCTTCCCCCTCAATGTCATTTCTCCCGTCATTGCGATTCCCTTGCGGAGAGGCTGCTTCCTCAGTGCGGAAAGCATTGAGGACACGATGGTTATGCCCGCCGACGGCCCGTCTTTAGGTACTGCTCCTTCAGGCACGTGCACGTGGATGTCCTTCTTGTCAAACTCCTCCGGCGTGAGTCCGGCCATTTCCGGATGCGCCTTTATGTATTGGAATGCGATGGTGGTCGATTCCTTCATCACGTTGCCGAGATTTCCGGTCATCGAAAGCTGGCCCTTTCCTTCGCTTACGGAACTTTCCACAAAGAGGATTTCTCCACCCATCTGGGTCCAGGCGAGCCCTGTGACTACTCCCACTCCCTCATTGCCCTCCTGCTTGTCGTGGAATGAGGTAGGAAGACCGAGGTATTCCCTGAGATGCTCCTTCTTTATGGCAGCAGGCACCTCCTCTTCCATCGCAATCTTCTTTGCGGTCACCCTGGCGATTTTGGCAATCTGCTTCTCCAGACCACGCACACCTGATTCACGGGTGTATTTGTCAATGATTTCCGACATCGCCGCCTTGTCGATCTTCAGCTTGTGGCTGTCTATTCCGTGCTCTTTCAGCTCTTTCGGGAGGAGGAATTTCTTTGCGATTTCCATCTTCTCCTCTGCCAGATATCCTGACACGTTGATGAGCTCCATCCTGTCCAGAAGGGCTGGCTGAATGGTGGAGATGTCATTGGCCGTGGTGATGAAAAGCACGTGCGAGAGATCGTAGTCTATGTCGAGATAATTGTCGTGGAAGGTGCCGTTCTGCTCCGGATCCAGCACTTCGAGAAGCGCGGACGAAGGGTCTCCCTTGAAATCGCTGCCGAGCTTGTCGATCTCATCGAGCACCATTACCGGGTTGGATGTGCCGGCCCTTGCGATGCCGTTGATGACCCTGCCCGGAAGGGCTCCCACGTAGGTTTTCCTATGACCCCTGATCTCGGCTTCGTCGTGCATTCCGCCGAGGGAAATCCTGATGTATTTCCTGCCGAGTGCCCTTGCAATGGACTTCCCGAGGCTGGTCTTGCCCACGCCCGGAGGCCCGTAGAGGCAGAGAATAGGGGATTTCATGTCTCCCCTGAGCTTGAGCACGGCGAGATATTCGATGATCCTTTCCTTCACCTTCTCCAGCCCGAAATGGTCGGCGTCCAGGACCTTGGCGGCATGCCTGAGGTCGAGATTGTCCTTGGAAATATGATTCCAGGGGAGTTCGAGCATGAACTTTATATAATTGTACTGTATGCTGTAGTCGGGTGACGAAGGATTGTATTTCTCGAGCTTTGCAAGTTCCTTGTTGAAGATTTCCCTTATCTCCTTGTTCCAGTCCTTCTTGTCGGCTTCTGCCTTGAGCTTCTCGATGTCCTCGTCCTCATCCATTCCGAGCTCTTCCTGGATGGTGCGGAGCTGGTTGTTGAGGTAGTACTCCCTCTGCTGCTGGTCGATCTCGGACTTGACCTTGGTGTTGATCTCGTTCTTGATATGCAGCAGCTGAAGCTGGACCTCAAGTACGTTAAGAAGCTTCATCGCCCTGACTTTCATGGACTCGTATTTGAGAAGGTCAACCTTGTCGGCGAAATTCTCCACGTCGATGGTGGTCGCTATGAAGTTTACCAGGAATGTGAAATCGTCGATGTTCCTTACGGCGCTGGCGGCCTCCTTCGGGGCGAACGATGCCGAGGCAATGATTTCCGAGGCCTTCTCCTTCAGCGAATCGGCTATAACCCTGATGTCAGGATGCGACATGTCCGCATCGATGTCTTCAAGATACTGTACCCTGGCCTTCAGATATGGCTCGGTGGACACCATGCCGCCCATCTCGAACCTCTTCAGGCCCTGAAGAACCGCCGACACTGTGCCGTCCGGCATCTCGAAGGTCTTGATGATCCTGGCTGCCGTTCCGTATGGGAAGAGGTCATCTTCCATCGGATCCTCCACCATCACGTCGTTCTGCGGTACTGCACCGATGATGCCGTTTTTCCTGTAGGCCTCATCGATGAGCTTCATGGACTTCTCCCTTCCGATGGTTATCGGGTAAACGGCCCCGGGGAAGAGGACCGCATTCCTCAATGCCAGAATCGGCAGGGTGTCAGGCAGAGATGCCGTTTCCACCTTTCCCGGCATTTCCCCGGATGCAACCGGTATGATGCTCACTTCCGCTCCTGCGGGTGCAAAAATATCGCTGTTGAAATCTTTCATCATTCTTTGGATTACAATGAATATATATAGGTATCGGCGCTTCCTGTCGGCGATTTGCGCACCGACCCCTCTTCCGTCTGCCATTTTGTCAATATGGAAGGCCGCACGGAAGCGCTGTCATCATAGGTCAATCTCCGTGCCACAGCATCCGATGTCAGCAATGGCAGGAAAATTGCTGGGGACAACCCCTGCGGAGGTAGTCCTCCAAAGCAGGATTCCTTTCGCAAAAATAATAATTTAATTGCGAAATTGTTTGAATATAAAGAAAATACTATTAACTTTGTATTTCATAACAATCGTAAGTACGTATAATATAAATAATTGTTATCATGACAAAAGCAGAGATCGTCAATGCGGTCGCAAAAGAGACCGGAGTTGAAAAAAGTAAAGTTCAGCCAGTTGTTGAGGAGCTGATCAAGTGCATCAAGGGCTCCATCGCCAATGGAGAGCCTGTATATCTCCGCGGCTTCGGCAGCTTCATCATCAAGCACAGGGCTGAGAAAGCAGCAAGAAACATCACCAAGAATACTACAATGACCATTCCGGCTCACGATATCCCAGCATTCAAGCCGGCCAAGGAGTTCGTAGCAAGCTTAAAGAAATAACATTTAATTTTTTTGACCTATGCCAAACGGAAAGAAGCATAAAAGGCATAAGATGGCAACGCACAAGCGTAAAAAGCGTTTGCGCAAGAATAGACATAAGAAGAAGTAATTTTTCAGTGTCTGCCATTTTAGCAGTCTGCTAAGAGAGAGAGGCTGACCGGTAGTCCGGACGGCCTCTTCTGTTTTTTTGATGAGGATGGCATGGTTTGCATCCATCCCCGCATACCTAAAATATTGTAAATCCTGATGGAGTCTGAAAAGGAATCAGTTAAAGATCTGATTGTCGATGTCAGGGAAACCGAAGTTCAGCTCGCTTTGATGGACAACCACAAGCTGATCGAGTTCAACAGGGAATCCCTTGCGGAGCACAGCTTCACTGTAGGCGACGTCTTCCTCGGAAAGGTGAAGAAGATAATGCCGGCACTGAATGCGGCTTTCGTTGACATCGGGGACGAGAAGGAGGCATTCATCCATTATCTTGACCTGGGCCTGTACTTCGACGCGTTCGACCAGTTCGTGAAGAAGTCGAATCCCAACACCAATGCGGGAGACTTGTTCTCAAGCATTGAACTTGGCCCTATCCTCGCAAAGGAGGGGCAGATTGACAAGATTCTGACGCCTGGTCAGATGGTGATTGTCCAGATCGTCAAGGAGCCGATATCGACCAAGGGGTCGAGGCTCACTGCTGAGATTTCATTGGCAGGACGCAATATAGTACTCCTCCCTTTCGCGAAGAAAGTGAGCGTTTCCCAGAAAATTTCGTCAAAAGAGGAGAAGAAGCGTCTCGAGACTCTGGTCCGCAGCATTCTTCCCGGCAATTACGGAGCGATTATCCGCACTGCGGCGGAAGGAAAGAACGCCGCGATTCTGGTATCCGAGCTCAAGTCCCTCATCAGCAAGTGGGAAGGTTCATGGAGCAAGCTCTCCAGGGCCAAGGGCATACAGCCGCTGTTTACAGAGTACAGCAAGACCACGACAGTGCTCAGGGATCTCTTCAATGATTCATTCTCGAACATTTACGTGAATGACAGGAAGGAGCTCGACGAGATAAGGAAATATATTGCGCAGATTTCACCTGAGCAGGAGAAGATCGTGAAGTTCTACGATGGAAAGGAGCCGATTTTCGACCATTTCGAGGTGACGCGTCAGATGAAGAGTTCTTTCGGAAAGGTGGTGCCGATCAAGCAGGGAGCCTACCTGGTGATAGAATCTACGGAAGCTCTTAACGTCGTGGACGTGAACAGCGGTATCCGCGCAAAGACTACAGACCAGGAGGAAAACACCTACGAGGTGAACCGTTATGCGGCGGAGGAGATTGCCAGACAGCTCAGGCTCAGGGATATGGGCGGAATCGTCATCGTCGATTTCATCGATATGGAGACCCAGGAGCACAAGAACGGGCTGTACAAGTACATGACGGAACTTATGCAGGATGACAGGGCGAAGCACAATGTCCTTCCTCTGACCAAGTTCGGCCTTATGCAGATTACGAGGCAGAGAATCCGCCCGGTGACAGTCATTGACACTACGGAGGAATGCCCTCTCTGCCACGGCACGGGCAAGATTTCTTCCAGCATCCTGATTGACGAGCAGATCGAGAGACGTCTCGCCTATTATTCGGGAGATCTCAAGATCAAATCCTTCACGTTGAAGACGAGCCCGATTCTGGGAGCCTTCCTTTCGAGGGGTTTCAATTCTTATCTGAGGAAATGGAAACGGAAGTACAAATGCAAGATCCGGCTTGAAGAAGTGCTGGACTTCAGCGTACTGCAGAATGAACTTTATGATGACCGGGGCGGGAAACTTGACAAGTAGTCAAGGCCCGCCCGGGTTCTTTCTTATGGCAATCTTTCCGGTCCGTCACGCAGCTGCTGCTGTTTGAATTAAGCCTGCTTCTGCTGGCGGCGCGCGACGAAGGCCCTGACGGCAACGCTCATCAATATCATTATGGCCATCAGCGAGCATATCCTTCCGGTAATGTCTCCGTAAGTCACGAAGAATGTCTTCCTGTCCTCCAGCCCGGCTTTCGATACAATGTGGGCAGGCTTCCACCACTCTGTCTCTTCGGGAATGTCGCCTCTGGGATTGATGATTGCGGAAATGCCGGTATTGGCGCATCTCACTATGTATCTTCCGGTCTCGATTGCCCTGAGTGATGAATAGCTGAGATGCTGGCGGTATCCCGGTGTATCGCCCCACCAGGCATCATTGGTTATGACGGTCAGCAGCTCAGCCCCTTTCCTGACATATTCCGTACAATGCTCCGGATAAACTGATTCATAGCAGATCGCGCAGCCTACAGGGATTTTTCCCGTGATCTGCCCGAGGCTGTCCCGCTGCACGCAGTTCAGGAGGCTGACCTCGTCCTGGCCGACACATCTGCCGATGACTCCGCCGAGCATGTCGTCAATCTTGCTGAAGAATGCCGGGTAAGGCATCATTTCCACGCCCACGACAAGCTTGGACTTGTGGTAGGTCTCCGTTTCTCCGCTGCGGTCCATGATGATGGCGGAGTTGTGGGATTCGACCCAGCTTCCGTCCCGGCATTTTCTCGCATTGTATGAAGGGGCCTTTTTCGAGAATGTGTAGTCGTAGGTGGAGGCTCCGAAGAGGAGATTCATCCCCGGCTTGTCCTGGAGATATGCCTTGAACTGCCTCCAGGTGATGCTGGTTTCCTCAATCTTTCCGTTCACGATGCCGCCCGTGAATGTCTCCGGCGCCAGGGCGAGGGTGATTCCGGTGCTGTCGTATCCTTTCTCCGCCAATGCCGCATCGAATTCTTTCAGCAGCAATGCATTCTGCTGGCTCTGGGTGAGGGCCTCGAATTTATGGTAAGGGTCGATGTTGGGCTGCAGGACAATGACGTCCAATGTGCTGTCCGGCTCAGTGTCCTTGGCCTTGTATCTTAGAAGGGAGTAAACCGGAAGAGCCGTCAGCAGGAGGATGTACATGAGCGGAAGGCTGACCAGGGCGACCTTGCCGGCCTGCGCGATTCTGCCTGTGGCTGCCCACATCATCAGCCCGAAGAGCCCGAGGTTGCAGGCCCAGATCCACAGGCTGCCTCCGAGGGCTCCGGTGAATTCGTACCATTGTACCAGTGAGGCAGTTCTTGCGAAGGAATTGCCGAGAACCAGCCAAGGCCAGGAAATCTGGGCCGAGGTCAGGTACCAGTGCTCCCAGGCAATCCACAGGAATGCGAGGAAGATATATGGAAGGATGCCTTTGAGCACCCTTCTGCTCCATCTGAATGTCCCGAATATCAATGACATCTGGAAGGCGTTGGCCAGTACGGCGAAGATTCCGCCGCCGACTGTCGCATTGCATACCCAGAATGTAGTGGCCGCATTCCACAGCACGAAGGCGGAATAATGCCAGAGCCACATCCTTTTCACGCCGTTCTCAGTTCCGATATGCTCCATGCAGAGCAGGGGGACGAGACAGAACAGGGACAGCAGTCCCGTGTGCGGAACCAGAAAGGGGAGTGAGGCCAGGATGACGAACAATGCGAGCAGGATTGCCATGATTCTCACTTTCGGGCGGGATGCTTCCGGTTTGCCGTTCTTTTCATTAATTCCAGGTTTCATACATTCGGGATTTCAATCTGACAAAGATATGAATTATTTCATTATCTTTGTAAAATGTCAACATTATCGGATGATGGATTTAATGCTTCTCGACATATTGAAGGGCTTTCTCATAGGAGTGTGCGCTTCGGTTCCGCTCGGACCGATAGCGATTCTTGTTCTGCAGAAATCCCTCAGTGAGGGGCATAAGGCCGGTTTCATGGCCGGTCTGGGTGCCTGTCTGGTGGATACGCTGTTCGCTGTCATTGCCATTTTCGCTTTGGCATTCGCCGAGTCCTTCATCGCCGATCACCGCATTCTGATAATGGTTGGAGGAGGCATCATTGTCATTCTTCTCGGATGCAGCATGACTTTCAAGGATCCGTTCCGCAAGATGAAGGCTGAGCACCAGGCATCTTCCTATTCCCTGAAGGATTTCCTGCAGGCGGTGATAATGGGCATTTCCAATCCGGGAGCCATTTTCGTGATTTTCGCCCTGTTCGCATTCTTCGGGATACAGCTGGAGCCCAACGATTTCAGGGTGGCTCCCATCCTGATTTCCCTTAGCGGCGGCTCCGCATTGTACTGGTTTGTATTCTCCTGGTCATTCAGCCGTTTCCGCAAGAACTTCAGACTCAGCACTTTGCTCTGGGTCAACAGGGTTGCCGGCGTGGTCGTCACCATAATCGGCATAGCCCTTGTCGCAGAGGGCGTGCTGGATGTTATTTTTCTACGATAATCGATATTTGAAATGGATACTAAAGGTTTTTTCAGCAATTGGATAGTGAAGAATCTGCTGCTTGCGGCGGCTTTGATTCTTGTCCTCGTTCTTGGCGCTTCGGTTCTCCTCAATATAGGAACCCGTCACGGAAAGGAGATCACAGTGCCTGATTTCACCAACAGGTCTGTCGATGAAGCCCTGAGGACAGCGGCTTCCGTGGGGGTCAGGGTTGAGGTGACGGACTCGGTCTATGTCAGGAAGATGGGACGCGGCCTGGTGTTCTCCCAGGTTCCGAAGGCTGGCGGAAAGGTCAAGGAGGGGAGACGCATTATGCTGACTATCAATTCGAAAACCCCGAAGAAGGTTTCCATGCCGGATCTCGTTGGACTTTCAATGAGGCAGGCAAAGGCGGAACTCGTTTCCCGCGGACTGACGCTTGGCAAGCTCCGTTATACTCCGGATATTGCGACAAATTATGTACTGAAGCAGCAGTATCGCGGCAGGGATATCGGCAAGGGAGTGATGGTCAACAGCGGGTCCGTGATTGACCTCGTTGTAGGACTTTCGGATGATGATGAGACAATGATTCCGGATGTCACGGGGATGAGATATCTCCGCGCCGTGGATGCCGTGCTTGACAATTCATTGAACATCAGCGGCTTGAAGTTCGACAAGAATGTGAAGAACTATAGCGATTCACTTGATGCCGTGGTTTATAGGCAGGCTCCCGAACCTTCTGAATTTTCGGTTACCAGGGGTTCCGGCGTGACTTTGTATCTGAGACTTGAAGATAAAGGGGAATGATGAAGGAGAATTTCGATGATACTCTTTTCGCTTCTGAGGATGAGGTTGAGGTAGGCGGAGACGGCGTTTCCGGCCCGGCTGCAGAAGGATCATTCTCTGAAGATTCAGCTGATGCGGATTCTGCCACTGAAGATTCCTCGGTGGAGGACGATGAGCAGGGGATGTTCGAGCATTTCAGGCTCAATGTGGATGTGGGGCAGACGCCTCTGCGCATTGACAAGTACATGGCCTGCCATCTTATGGACACTTCCCGCCACAGGGTGCAGTGTGCGATAAGGAATGGCTATGTGCGTCTCGGAGACAAGGTTGCCAAGGCCAATATGATAGTGCGTCCCGGTGATGTCATCCGCTTTGTGATGCCATACGAAAGGAGGGGTTTCGAGGTGCTGCCGGAGGATATCCCGCTCGACATAGTCTATGAGGATGATGACCTTCTGGTGGTCAACAAGCCTGCCGGTATGGTGGTTCACCCGGGGCACGGCCATTTCGAGGGGACTCTTGTCAATGCTCTTGCCTTTCATCTGGGTATTTCCCAGGGTCCGGATGCAAAGGATGACAGGATGGGTGTGCTGGTGCACAGGATCGATATGGATACTTCCGGACTTCTGGTGGTGGCGAAGAATGATGATTCCCAGCTCAATCTGGCAGGGCAGTTCTTCCGCCATACTATCGAGAGAAAGTATGTCGCAGTGGTCTGGGGCAATATCAAGGAGGACGAGGGGACCATCACCGGCAATATAGGCCGCGACCCGAATGACCGTCTCCGCTTCAAGGTATATCCGGATGGGGACAAGGGCAAGCATGCAGTCACGCATTACCGTGTGCTTGAACGCTATGGCTATGTGACTGTGGTGGAATGCCGCCTGGAGACGGGCAGGACTCATCAGATCAGGGTGCACATGAACCATATCGGTCACCCTCTCTTCAATGATACCCGCTATGGCGGTTCTGAGATCCGCAAGGGAACAATCTATTCCAAATACAAGCAGTTCATCCGCAACTGTTTCGAGATATGTCCAAGGCAGGCCCTCCATGCGAAGACTCTGGGCTTTGTCCATCCGCGTACCGGCGAGTTCATCCGTTTCGATTCCGAACTCCCTGCCGATATGCGCGCCCTCATCAGCAAGTGGAAGGCTTACTCCAGCAATATGCCCGAGGATGAAGAATAGTAAAGGCAGGCTTTCACTCCCTGAAGATCATTCAATTTCTGATTCGGAGGCCCTGCATTCCTGCGGCGGTGTCTTTGTGACATTCATCTGCACACCCACCCTATGGTTCTACGTATCTGTGGGGCAGGTAGGCTATGCAGATGGACACATTTCCTTTCCATTGGGATACCCTGGATGCCCCACAATGCCTTCTGGGGCAGGCTTGTCGGCCAGGTGAATGTCACGAGGACTGGGCTTTGCGGATGGTTATTTCATTAGTTTTCAGCCTATGTCAATGACGGCACCGCCGCCGGAATATACGGCGAGGCCACTGAAAAAGGTCCTCACAATTTACGTATCTGAGAATCGCATATAT